>JADMIO011294158.1_pt1 | contig 72238 bp, 63 predicted proteins | sample 8958161 | NCBI WGS metagenome assembly JADMIO01 (sample SAMN16585339, study PRJNA669376) | soil metagenome | isolation source: Crop rotation soil | place: USA: Cullars Rotation, Alabama | collected 2011 | reverse complement strand
CCGCCGCAAGCGGCGGGTTAAATATCAGGTCGTCGCAGTTCCCGGCGCCGCGCCATATCCCGCCAGCAGTTCCGGGTGCGGACGCGCGATGACGTGGGATGAGATCAGTTCGCCCACGCGCCCCGCTGCTTCCGCGCCGGCGTCCACCGCCGCGCGAACGCTGCCGACATCGCCGCGGACGATCGTCGTCACGAATGCGCCGCCGATCTGGATCGTCTTGACGACCTCGACGTTCGCCGCCTTGGTCATCGCATCGGTCGCCTCGACCAGCGCGACCCAGCCCTTGGTTTCGATCAGGCCCAGGGCGTTGCCGTAGGTTTCGTTTTCTGCCATTGCAGTCTCCAATTGAGTCATTGAGCCATCGGGTCATTGAGTCATTGAGCAAATGATCCGATGACTCAATGGCGTTACTTGCGAGTTCCCGCGCCTACCGGCGTGCCGCCGCCCTTGCGTTTGGGCATCATTCCGCCGAGTTCATCATGCGGGCGTGGAATGACGTGCACGGCGATGACCTGCCCGACGCGTCCGGCCGCTTCGGCGCCGGCATCGAGCGCGGCTTTGACCGCCGCGACGTCGCCGCGCACGAAGGCGGTCACCATGCCGCTGCCGGCCTTGTCCCAACCCATCATTTCCACGTTCGCCGCCTTGAGCATCGCATCGCTGCCCTCCATGAGGGCGACGAGGCCTTTGCATTCGAGCAGGCCGAGTGCTTCTTGAGGCATGTGAGAGATCCTTTCGATTGCCTATTGCCTATTGCCCATTGATTGCCGCCGCCTTGCCGTTCAATAGGCAATTGGCAATGGGCAATCACTTGATCAGTGCCATATGCGTCGCCGACTCCAGATCGCACGCATTCCCCTCGTCCGTATCGATGTGCACTTCCAGCACCACCTTGGGGTGATAGCGCACCCGCACGCGATCGAAGACCACGCCGCACGGGCCGTCGATCTTCAGTTTCAGTTGATCGCCGTCTTTGACGCCGTAGTAGTTCATGTCCTCGGTGGACATGTGCGTGTGCCGCTCGGCGCGGATGACGCCCTTGTCCAGCGTCAGCGCCCCCTTGGGCCCCATGATGGTGATGCCCGGCGTGCCTTCGTGATTGCCGCTGATCCGCAGCGGCAGATCGATGCCGAGATAAATCCCGTCGGTGTACGACAACTCCACCTGCGTGTAATTCCGCACCGGCCCGAGAATGCGGACGTTGGGGATGATCCGCTGACGGGGGCCGACGAGGGTGACGAGTTGCTCTGATGCGAACTCCCCCTCCTGGTAGAGGTCCTTCATCTTCGAGAGCTTCGCCCCCTTCCCGAACAGGATCTCGAGATGTTCCGGCGTCACATGCATGTGCCGCGCCGAAACATTGACGACCAGCGGATTCGGCGGCCCCCCCGCTTGCGCCTTCGCCTGCTTCCCATACTCCCGCGCGGGCGGCGGAGTCGCGCCGCGCAGCTTCTGCTGAAGCACCTCGCGGACAAGCCTTTCCACTTCCTTGCGATCGAGCGCCTTGAGCGCTTCTGCAATCATCTGACACCTTTCGAGCAGAAGTCGCCAGAAGTGTGCAGAATCTGTCATCAAATGTCAAATATTTCTCTAAGAGATTAATTCAGCATCGCTTACATGCCGCGATATTCACATCCGGAAGTGCATGTTTCATGCACGATGACGGCGGATATGCGAGGAAGGGCCGCTTTCAGGCGGTCGAACAGCCATTTCGCGAGGTTCTCGCTGGTAGGATTTGAAAGATCTTCGATCTCGTTGAGATAGTAATGGTCCAGCCGTTTCACCAGCGGCTCCGCCGCCTTCTTGATGTCGCCGTAATCGATCAGGTACCCCTTAGCCGGGTCGACCTCACCTTCGACGATGACGTCGAACCGAAACGAGTGCCCATGCAGCCGCCGGCATTTATGATCCGCCGGGAACGTCGGCAGATCGTGTGCGGCTTCGAAGTGGAAGGTTTTGGAGAGGCGGACGAACATCGCTTGCCATTCTATGTCGCGGCGAATTGATTCACCACGGAGACACGGAGGCGCGCTAGCCCCGCGGGTCACACCCGCGCGGACGTTGTCCGCGGGCTGACGCGCCTCCGTCTCTGTGCTGCATGGTGACCCTTCATGTTCCGCGCGCGTTGCCATACAGCTCCACGTGCAGCCGCGGGCAGTAGCGGAAGCCGGTGCGCTTGCAGATTTCTGAGATCCAACCGGCGCGGGAGTTCAACGTCTCGACTTCCGTTCCCTCGGGCATGAGCAGCACATCCGCTGATGACCAGTTTTTCAGTTGAGACAGGAGTTGCTCGATTTCGACCAGATCCTCTTCGCCGGCGACGACGAATTTGAGCTGAAACTCCGGCGACGCGTCGATGAACTGCTGGATCACCGGCACATTCACCCGCTGGCGCTCGTGCATTTCCTCGAAGCGCGTCCCGACCGGCGTGGAGTTCGACAGCTTCGGCGACAAGCTCGCCAGGTCGATCTGCACGGGCTTGTAAACGGTTGCGGCCGTCTCCATCGTGATGTGATAGTCGCCGGCGGACTTGATCGCGGCACATAGCTCCTCGATCTCCGGCATGATCATCGGCTCGCCGCCGGTGAGGACGATGTGCTTGGCGCCGTACGACGTGACCTGCCGCACGATCTCGTCAACGCCGATGGAATTGCCTTCCGGCTCCCAGCTCGCGTAGGGGGTGTCGCACCAGACGCAGCGCAGATTGCATCCGCTGGCGCGGACGAAGATTGACGGGACGCCCGATAACTTCCCCTCCCCCTGGATCGAGTAGAAAATCTCTGCAACCTTCATAACTTGCGCATTTTAGCAGACACTAACGATCCAACGCCTCGCCTGTCCAATCAGTAGCACAGCCGAGGAAACCATGACCGCACACATTGAACCAATGGAACGCCGCCGATTGCTGAGTGTTGCGTTCGCCGATGGGACGCTGCGCGTCCGCGGTAAAGCCACGGACGACAACATCTCGATCTCGTTCAACGTCGAAGGCACGCGCGTGATCGTTCAAGACAACACCGCCGTCCGGCGGTTCAATCTCAGCGACGTCCGCCTGATCGTCGTCACCGGCGGGGCGGGGAATGACGTCATTTCGCTGGCCTCCGATGTCAACATTCCGTCTCAACTGTATGGCGAGAGCGGCATCGATGCGCTGATCGGCGGGGCGGGTCGCGATATTCTCTCCGGCGGCACCGAGGACGACCGACTCTACGGCAGCACCGGAAACGACACCCTCTTCGGCGGCGACGGACGCGACATCCTCAAAGGGCAGGGCGGTCGCGACAGCCTGCTCGGCGAAGACGGCGACGACGATCTCTTCGCCGCCGCCGGGAATGACACGGTTGACGGAGGCGCCGGCGACGATTCCATTACCGGCGACAGCGGCATCGACCTTCTTTACGGCGGCGCCGGGCACGACCGCGTCTTCGGCGGCAACGACGCCGACTACATCGACGGAGGCCGCGGCGACGACGATCTCGACGCCGGCTCCGGCGTCAACACGCTCCACGGCGGGGATGGCGACGACGATCTTCACGGCGGCTCCGACAACGACGAATTGTACGCCGAAAATGGCGACGATCTGCTCTTCGGCGGCCGCGGGCATGATTTCATGGACGGCGGGGCGGACGATGACACGCTCTTCGGCGACCAGGGCAACGACCGCCTGATCGGATCCATCGGCGAAGACGATCTCTTCGGCGACGATGGCCAGGACAGCATCGAAGGCAGCGCCGGCGACGATTCCCTGCGCGGCGGCGATGGCGACGACACGCTCAACGGCGGCTCAGACGACGACACCATCCTCGGCGACGACGGCAACGACACCATGTTCGGCGGCGCCGGCCGCGACATCCTTGACTCGGTCGATCACGACGATGACCGCCTCTTCGGCGACAGCGACAGCGACACGCTCTACGTCGACCGCACCCACGATCATTTCGAAGGCGGCTCAGGGAACGATCGGTTCTTTGATGAGTTTGATGTGTCGATCTTTACGTAGCACGGGCGCCTCGCCCGTGTCATTTCGAAGAACAGGGGCAGGACGCCCGTGCTACGTTTATCTCCAGACGATGGGAAACTGCACCACATCATCCGATTTTTTCTTCGGCTCGAACCACCACTGATACAGCGCGACCTTGACTTCCTGATCTGCGCTGACGCTGCGCGACGACTTCACAATATCGACTCGGCGGACGGCGCCGGCGGCGTCGATGCGGATGCGGACGACCATGTTGGGGAACTGCTGCGAGAACAGGTCGATCTGCGACGTGTACGACAATCGCGGGCGAACGGTTTTGACCTTCCGCCCGAGCCGCGCGTCGACCCGGCCGTCCTGGAAGACCACGCTTTCGCCGTGGCCGAAGGCGTCCGATTCGGCGTCGCTCATCGCCGCCGGATCGGCGGGGGGCGCGGGTGAGGCGGCCTGTGGCTGATCAGGCACTGATGGCGCTTGTGGCGCCGCCGAAGCGGCATGCATGCGCGGCGACGACCAACTCTCACTGCGATCGGCGATGCCGATCGGAACGGACAGGCTCTGCGCCGCCAGCGGTTGCGGCGGGGAGGGCGCCGACTCGCCCTGTGGCAGCACGCTCATCGAAGGCGCATCGCCAATGTGCCCCGCGCCGGCGGGATCGCGGCTGAGAAGCGCCTGCTCGGGCGCATTGTCCCGGCTGAGCATGGGCAGATCGCCCGGCGAGCGATTGGCCGCATCCCCGCCTCCCAGATCGTCGCCGAAGATCATCTCGCTCGACTGCCGAAGCGCGACCGCCACGTTGGCGACGCTGCGATCTCGTGCGACGCCCCGCACATACCCATCGGCCAGCACGAGCACGATCCCCACGTGCGTCACGATCGAGATCGCAAAGGCCACGGCGAAGGTGTGATCGCGGGAGGGCATACCGTCATTAAGAAGAGCACGCCACGAGGACTGTCATTCTGAGCGAAACGAAGAATCTAGCCGGATCACACCCAGATCCTTCGCTTCGCTCAGGATGACACGGCGCGGTCTGTTTCAAACGACAAATCGCTGCTCGGCGCCGCGGCCTCATAGCGGTGCAAATACTCAATCGCTTCATCGACGCTGCGCGCGACGAAATAAAGCTGCGTCGCCCGCGGGCGGACGAAGTTCTTTTCCAACCCGTGCTCGATCATCTTCAAGAGCGGATCGTAATACCCGGCGATGTTGAGCAGCACGATCGCCTTGTTGTGGTACGCAAGCTGCTTTCCGCAGACGATCTCAAAGAATTCCTCGAGGGTGCCGAGTCCGCCGGGCAGGGCGATGAAGGCATCGCCGCACTCTTCCATCTTGGCTTTTCGCCCGCGCATGCAGGCGGTGACGTGCAGCTCGCAGAATTGATCCTCGACGCCCTTGTCGATGAAGAGCTGCGGCGTGACGCCGATCACCTTCCCGCCCGCGCCTCTGACCGCGCCGGCGAGCACGCCCATCATTCCGACGTCGTTCCCGCCGTAGACCAGCGTCCACCGGTTTCGCGCCAGCGTCCGTCCCAGCTCCGCCGCCGCATCGAGATAGATCTGATCGATCCGGCTGCTGGAGGAGCAGTAAACGGTGACGGACGCGATGCGGGTCATGACGTCGAAGATGATAGCATCGGCATCGCGGTCCCGGCGAAAAGCCGCCGGGCTTGATGCATCACCTCAAACTGGCCAGAATGCCGACCCAGACGGGGAAATCGGATTTTCCCGCATCTTTCGCCTTCATTTTGACCGCAGGTGACCGCCATGGCCGCTCCAAGCTCGCCAAATATTCGCACATTCCAGGTTTTTCCGGATGTCCCCGCGCAGCTCGCGCCGCTGTTGGAATTGGCCAACAACCTGTGGTGGGTCTGGCATTACGACGCGGTGGAGCTCTTCCGCCGGCTCGATCGCCAGCTCTGGCACGAGGTCTATCACAACCCCATCAAACTGCTCGGCACGATCCCGCAGAAGAAGCTGCAAGAGGCGGCGAAGGATGAGGGGTACATCACCCACCTCAACCGCGTGTATGAGCAGTTCCGCGATCACCTCAGCGAGCAGGGGTGGTATCAGCGCGTGCACGGCGACAAGGCCAAGCTGCTTGTGGGCTACTTCTCGGCGGAATTCGGCATTCACGAGACGCTGCCGATCTACTCCGGCGGCTTGGGCGTGCTGGCGGGGGACCACCTCAAATCCGCCAGCGAGTTGGCCCTGCCGCTGACGGCGGTGGGGCTGCTCTATCGCAACGGCTACTTCCAGCAATATCTCTCGGCCGAGGGGTGGCAACAGGAGGCTTATCCGGAGCTGGATTTCTACAACCTCCCGGTCGAGCCGATGAAGTATACCGACGGCTCGCCGGTGCACATCCGCGTCGAGCTGCCGGAGAACGCCGTCTTCTGCAAAGTCTGGAAGGCCCAGGTCGGCCGAATCCCCCTCTATTTGCTCGACACGAATCTCCCCGAGAATTCACCCGCCGACCGCGACATCACCAGTAAGTTGTACGGCTCGGGCACCGAGCTGCGCATCAAGCAGGAGATCGTGCTGGGCATCGGCGGGGTGCGGGCGCTGGAGGCGGTCAACGTCGCCCCAACGGTTTTCCACATGAACGAAGGTCACGCCGCGTTTCTGGCGCTCGAGCGCATCCGCGTGCTTCTTGAGAAGTATCCGCAGTTGAGCTTCGACGAGGCTCGGCAGCAGGTCATGTCGACCAATGTCTTCACCACCCACACCCCGGTGCCGGCCGGCATCGACATGTTCCCGCCGGAGCTGATGACCAAGTACTTCAAGGACTTCATCCCCCAGCTCAAGTTGGACGAAGAAGGCTTCCTCGCGCTGGGGCGCGAGGATGTCACCAACAAGAAGCAGGGCTTCTCGATGGCGGTGCTCGCGATTCGATTGGCGGATGGGGCCAACGGCGTGAGCTGGCTCCACGGCGACGTCAGCCGAAAAATGTGGCACAACATCTGGCCGCAGGTCCCGCCGGACGAAGTGCCCATCGATCACGTCACCAACGGCATTCACACGCGCTCGTGGCTGGCACCGGATATTCAATTCGTCCTCGATCGCTATCTCAGCGAGAAATGGCAGACCGATCCGACCGATCAGAGCGTGTGGGAAGGTGTGATGCAGATCCCCGATGAAGAGCTCTGGCGGGCGCACGAGCGCTGCCGCGAGCGCCTCGTCGGCTGGGCGCGCACCATGCTCAAGGAACAGCTCAGCAAGCGCGGCGCCAGCTACGACGAGATCGCGGCCGCGGAGGAAGTGCTCGATCCGGAGGCGCTGACCATCGGCTTCGCCCGCCGATTCGCTTCCTACAAGCGCGGCGCGCTGTTGCTGCGCGATCAGAACCGCTTCAAGGCGATGCTCGAAAACACCAAGCAACCCATCCAGTTCGTCTTCGCCGGCAAAGCTCACCCGGCCGACAACGAAGGCAAGGAGCTGATCAAGACCATCGTCAACTTCGCCCGCGCCAATCCTCAGTTCCGCCGGCGGATGGTTTTCATCGAAAACTACGACATCAACATCGCCCGCTATCTCGTGCAGGGCGTCGATGTCTGGCTCAACACCCCGCGTCGCGGCATGGAAGCCAGCGGCACCAGCGGCATGAAGGCGGTCATCAACGCCGTCCCCAACTGCTCGATCCTCGATGGCTGGTGGGTCGAGGCCTACAAGATCGACCCCAACGCCGGGTGGGCCATCGGGCGCGGCGAAACGTACACGGACGGCGGTCTCCAGGATCACATCGAGAGCCAAGCCCTCTACGACATCCTCGAGAAACAGATCCTGCCCATGTTCTACAGGCGCGGCGTCGACAACACCCCGCGCGAGTGGATCAGCAAGATGAAGTCGTGTCTGCGGATGTTGGCGCCGGTCTTCAATACCAACCGGATGGTCAAGGACTACACCGAGAAATTCTACATCCGCGCCGCCGAACGCGGCGTCGTCCTCGCCGCCGATGGGATGCGCAAGAGCATCGACCTCGCCCATCTCAAGGACCGCCTGCACCAGAAATGGGGCAACATCAAGGTGGTTGGCGTTCATGCCAGCGGCAACGGGCACTACAAGGTCGGCCAGAACATGGACGTGGAGGCACTTCTCGATCTGTCGGATATCAACCCCAAGGACGTTCAGGTCCAGCTTTACGCCGGCCCCATCAGTGCGACCGGGCAGATCGAGCATCCGACCACCCGGCCGATGCAATACGTGAAACAACTCGCGCCGGGGAGGCACGTTTTCACCGGCACAATCGAATGTAAAACCAGCGGGAGACAGGGTTACGCGGTGCGGGTGCTCCCGGGATACGCTGACATGGCAACCCCCTTCGAACCCGGGCTGATTACCTGGAATTGAGCTATTCCCACGCCGGGGCAGAGCGCAGCGCCGCCCCGGATCGCCCAAAACCGCAGAATCCGGGGCGGCGCTTCGCTGTGCCCCGGCGTGGAGCCCCTTGTCAGAAATCCCCCTTTCGCTATACTCATCGATTCGGTTCTAAAACAGCACTGGAGCGATACAGAATGTCGGTGAAGCTGAGATTAAAGCGTATGGGCCGGTCGAATGCGGCGTTTTACCGCCTGAACGCCATCGACTCGCGCAGCCCGCGCGATGGACGGGTGATCGAAGAGCTCGGTCACTACGACCCCCGCAACAAGGACCAGAGCAAGCAGTTCGTGGCCAAGCTGGAACGCTGCCAATACTGGCTCAGCGTCGGCGCGGTCCCCAGCGAAACCGTCTCGTCCCTGCTGAAAAAGAGCGGAATCGAGCATAAATCACTGCGTCTTCCCAGACCCGGAAAACCCAAAGCCGCGCCCGCCGCACCCGCAGCGGAAGGCGCCGCGGCGCCGGCTGCCCCCGCAGCGGCGCCCGCTGCTCCCGCGGATGAAACCAAGGAACCGCAAAAGAAAGAAGAAGCTGCGCCAGCAACGTGATGCGAATCGACATCCTGACCCTCTTCCCCGAGATGTTCTCGTCGTTTTTATCGACGAGCATCCCCAAACGGGCGGCGGAGAAAGGATTGGTCGAATACAAACTGACGAACTTCCGCGATTTCGCCACCGACGCGCACCAATCGGTTGACGATAAGCCCTTCGGTGGCGGGCCCGGAATGATCATGATGTGCCAGACGGTGTACGACGCCGTCGACGCCGCCGAAAAGCAGGACCTTCGCACAGCAACTCGGGTCCTGCTGTCCCCGCAAGGAAAGCGCTTCGACCAGGCGATGGCGATTGACTTCGCCACGCGTGAGAGGCTCTTGCTCATCGCGGGACGATATGAAGGCTTCGATGAACGGATCATCGATGGCCTGAAACCGGTCGAAGTGTCGATCGGAGACTATGTGCTCAGCGGCGGAGAGTTGGCCGCGATGGTGGTGATCGACGCGGTTGTCCGCCTGCTGCCCGGAGCATTGGGCGCCGAAGACGGCGCCGACGACGAGACATTCAAGGACGGCCTGCTCGAGCACCCGCAGTACACGCGCCCGCGCGACTTTCGCGGGATGCAGGTGCCGGAGATACTGCTCAGCGGCAACCACGCGGCGATTGCCAAGTGGCGCATGGAGCAACGTAAGTTGCGAACGAAACAACGCCGTCCGGATTTGTGGACGAAGTACGACGGAGAACTGCCATGACCAACAAGATCATCGAACAAGTCGAAGCCGCCTACCTCAAGAAGGACATCCCGCAGTTCACCGTCGGCGACACCGTGGACGTGCACACGCGCATCATCGAAGGCGAGAAAGAGCGCATCCAGATCTTCTCCGGCACGGTGATCATGAAGCGCGGCAAGGGGATGAACGAGACCTTCACCGTCCGGCGAATCGTCAATAACGAAGGCGTGGAGCGAATCTTCCCCCTGCATTCCCCGTTCATCAGCAAGGTCACAGTCAAGCGTGGCGGCGAAACCCGCCGGGCCAAGCTCTTCTACCTCCGCGACCGCGTCGGCAAGGCGGTCAAGCTCACTGAGACCAAGCGCAAGTCCGCCTCCGAGGGCGCCCCCGCTTCGAGCAAAAAGGAATCGACCGAATCGCGCGAGCTCGCCGGCGCAGGGACCGCATAACCCGTGGCACGGGCGTCTCGCCCGTGTGGCATGTACTCATGCCTGTCGAGCGCAGCTCGATGAAGCTCGCCGCTCAAGCGGCTCTGCGACTCATTTCTCTGCGACGTTAGCGTTCGCCCCGCTGTCCCCCGCACTCACATCATCGAGGATTTGAGCGGCGTCGGTGCCGACGGCATCGTCGTTGCCCGCGTCGCCGAAGAGGTGATCGGCGCCGGCCCCGCCGTCGAGATCATCCTCGCCGTCGCCGCCGTGCAGCGTGTCGCGACCCGCGCCGCCGGAGAGGCGGTCGTTGCCGCCGCCGCCGGAGATCACGTCGTTCCCCGGCCCGGCCTCGATCCAGTCATTTCCGTCGCCGCCGTCGATCGTATCGTTCCCCGACGAGAAGCCGGGGTAATTCTCGGCTTCGGAGATGTTGTCGTCCCCCGGCCCGCCGCTGATGTTGTCGTTGCCCGGAGAGGTGCTGATCATATCGTTTCCATCGCCCCCATCGATCACGTCGTCGCCAAAGCCCGTCTTGATCTGGTCGCGGCCGCCTTCGCCGTACACGGTGCAGTTGGAGTGGCTGAACGTGGTGTCGATGATGTCATAGCGTCCGTCGCCCCCGTAAATGAGCGCGGCCCCGCCGAGCACGCCGATTACGTCCTGGCCCGAATCGCCGTAGATGACCGACGGTAGTTCGAGGTCCCCGCCGAGTTTGCCGGTCGGGCGCAGCCTGCCGATCATGATCTGGTCGTTCCCGCGATGTCCGGCGACGGAGAAACCTTGCACCGCGGACAGTGGGAACTCCCACACGCGGTTGTTCAGCTTCACGTCCAGTTTGGTGGCGTCTCGCTTGTCGCGCCAGACCTGGATGCGATCATCCCTGAGGGTGCCGATAATATTCACCACGCCGTGGTCCAGCGTCACCGCGAAGAGCATACGCCGTTCGAGTTGATCAATGCAGATGACGCGGGCAGCTGAGCGATTCGCCATTGATGGTCCCCAGGAAGGCCGAAGGTGCCGGCGCGCGTTCGCGCCCTTATTTCATCGACCAAATCCAATCTGTCGCTGGAGTTGTTGGAAACGTTCGCTCGGAAATTTGCCTGTTTCCGGCGGGGAGATGGCGAAAGATTCCAGATTTTTCTGTGGACAAGCACCCCCAGGCGGAAAAACCGTGACAGCCACGGTTTTTCTAAGTCTTGACGACGATAGCAGTTGAGGAATCGGCCCCGGGGGCAACGAATCAGGCCGAGCAGGGTGCATGTTGTCGCGATTCATGCTGCGGAACCGAACGGCTGATCGTGACGCATGCTCTTTCGCAACGCCCGAACTTCATCCGTTGGCGTGCGGTTCGTCATCGGAATGCGACGCAACAATGGGCACTCGGTTCGAGGCAGGCGTGAATGGTCGAACCGTCAGCGTCCGCGGAAACTGCGGAAGTTCACTCAGATCCGCCCGATCAGTCTCAGCGTCGAGATCACCGACAGCGCCGCGAAAAAGATTCCGCCGATCATCAGCGCGACTCGGCTGAACCAGTTCGGGCGGATCTCCCGCGGCAGAAGGATCGTGTTGACCGCCAGCACGTGAAAGCAACTGAAGCCCAGCGCGGCGTTGAAGATGTTGCCGGCCCATTTGAGCAGTTGCACGGGGTTCCACAGCTTCAGCGAGATCAGGCCGAAGACCGCGTAGCAGCAGACGGCGGCGAAGTAGAGGTGGCGGATCTTGTGCTCTTCGACGCGTCGCAATCGCGGGACGGCGGTCCAGCAGACGTCGACCCATCGGCGCAGCACACCGTCCGCGCCCGAGGCGGCGCTGGGGGCGAGCACGAGAAAGCCGCACAGCAGCGTCATCATCCAGCAGACGCCGCCCCACGTCGGCCCGACCGCGTCGCGCAGCGCATCGGCGGTCATCCCGGCGGCCACCCATTCGTTCGCGGTCGTCCCGCGCGGGAGGAACTGCACCGAGAGCATGCTCGGCAGCGCGATGCCGATGAAGCACGCGGGCATCCAGACGACGAGCTGATCGCGTACGATGAAGCGGAACCATCGGCGGAAGCGCGCGAGCGACTGCTCGTTCATGACGAAGATCTTGCCGACGTGCGAGAGTTTGAGATCGCGTCCGCCGACGACGCTGGGGATCGCGCCGACCTGCGAGCCCATGCCCCACCCCTGGTCGCGCGTGTAGCTGGAGACTTGTGTGTTGGTCAGCCCGCCGCAGCCCGAGATCGCCGCGAGAGCGCCGAGGACGGCGATCATGCTCAGGTCCGTCTTTGGCAGCGGGCGACCCTGCCAGGCGGCGACGAAGAGGTTCTCCATGTGCGGCGCGGCGTTTCCGGTGCTGCCGGCGACGGGCACGCTGCCGAACTGTAGAAAACCGCCGAGGATTTCTTTCCATGTCGCGGGCGTCGAATAGAAGATCGCGATGATCGTCAGGAACCCCAGGACCACGACGATCTTGAAGGACATGATCGCCTTGAGGGAATTGTAAACCTTCCCGCCGAAGATCAGCGGGATCAGGATCGCGATGAAGACGATGTACTTCAGCGCCTGGAGCAGCGCGAGCCCGGTCATCGACATGCCGAGCACGTGGTATGTTTTGTCGAGCTTTGGGATTTCGCGCACGATGACCGCCGCCACCGGCGTCGCCGCATTGGCGGCGAGGTAGGGGAAGACCGATCCGAAGTCCAGCACGAGGTAAATCGTCAGCCAGAACATCGGCCCCGGATGCAGTCGGAACTTGCCGGTGAAGATCGGCTCACCGCAGTAGAGCGTGTAGCGGGTGATCTCCAGGTTGTAGACGACCTGCGCGAGGATGGAGACGGTGGCGAGCCACAGCACACCGCCGCCATACCGAGCCGTCGTCAGCGGCCCGGCGAGCCACTCCCCGCCCCCGATCGCCGCCCCACCCATGACGAGCCCGGGGCCGATCAGAAGTGCCCAGCTTTTGAGGGTGAGCTTCGGTGCCTCGGGGAGGTCGCCGATTTCCCAGGGGGGCATCTTCGCGGAGCCGGCTTGTCCGACTGACGATTGGCTCATGGGTCAGTCAACGTTGTACCCGAGAATCGATGCGCAGCGACTTGTCGGCGCGGCACATCACCTTGACTACTCCAAAAGTGAAATCGATAATCGCACGTATGGCAGTTGCCCTTCCAAAAGCTCGCAAAGCCAAGCCCGCAACGCGCAAGAGCAAGCTGGAAAAGGCTGGGCCATCCCTCGCAAAGCTTAAACGCCTCGCCAAAACACGTCGTCCGCCGCAGCGCTGGTACGATGAGACGGAAAACCCGTTCAAGGCGACCGCCAAGTCCAAATCGTAACTGAATGCCAAGCGCTCGCCCTGAGTTGCGTCGTGGACGCATCATCTGGGCGGCTGTACGGGATCGACGCGGGCACGAAAAGGTTCGTCCGGTGATCATCCTCACTCCGACGGCGGACATTCGCGAGGATGAACCGTTGATCGTGCTGGCGATCACGACCACGTTTCCCGATCCCCCGCCCGAGGATCACATTTTGCTGCCGTGGTCGTCGCGCGGGCAGTCACTGACGAGACTCCGCAAGCGCAGTGCTGCGGTGTTGTCATGGGTTGCTGAAGTGCCGATCGAGGACGTGAGCGGCCTGGAAGGGGACGTACCTGAAAAACTGATGATCGAGATTCTAGAACGTCTTAAATGATGTTCGTGCCGCTTGGAGTTATTGCACAATCCCTTTCGTCAGCCGCAGGAATACATCCTCCAGCTTGAGCTGCTGCGGGGCGATGCTGTGGACTTGCACGTTTCGCGAAATCAGTTTCTCGATCAGGAAGGAATGATGCATATTCGGATCGCGCAGTGTGACCAGCAGTTGCCCGTTGACGGGCTCGACGCGCTCGATGCGGTCGTCGTTTGAGAACGCCGCGATCGCGGGACCGGTCTCGCCGACGACCTCGACGGCGATCACCGGGTGCGCCCGCGCGCGGGCCATCAACTCCTCGATCGTCCCGGTCACCAGCAGCTTGCCGCGCTCGATGATGCCGAGCTTGTTGCAGAACTCCCCCAGCTCAGAAAGGATGTGACTCGAGATCAGGATCGTCTTGCCCAGCCGCTGAAGCTCCTTGAGCAGCTCGCGGATTTCAATCCGTGCCCGCGGATCGAGGCCGCTGGCGGGCTCGTCGAGCAGGAGGATCGGCGGATCGTGTACCAGCACGCGCGCCAGCCCGAGCCGCTGCTGCATTCCGCGCGACAGCGAATCCACCAGCGCGTCGCGCTTGTAACTCAGGTCCGTCAACTCCAGGACGTCATTGACGATCCTCTTGCGGTCCCTGCGCCTCAAACCATATGCGCTGGCGAAGAACTCGAGGTACTCGGTGACGGTCAGGTCCTCGTACACGCCGAAGAAATCCGGCATGTACCCGATGCTTCTACGGACGAACTCGCCGTTGTGCATGACGTCGCGGCCGAGCACCTGCGCCGTCCCGCTGGTCGGCTTGAGCAGCCCGGCGAGGATCTTCATCGTGGTGCTCTTGCCCGCGCCGTTGGGGCCGATGAAGCCAAAGACGTCGCCCTTGTTCAGAGCGAGATCGAGTGAATCGAGGGCGGTGAGCCCGCCGTAACGTTTGGTCAGCGCCTGGGTCAGGATCGCCGGGCGCTCGATCGGCGGGGGTGGAAGCGGCAGGGGGGTCGCCGGGCTTGGCGTTGAAGTCTCAGCGATAGGCTGGCTCATCGGTCAATTCCCTCGTCAACGCGCCAGCGGCACCACCGCACGCACCGCGCCGAAATGCGCTTCCTTCGCCCCTTCAACGTCCAATGTCAGCCGCTCGAGCGCCGCTTCGTAGTCGGCGTAGACGCAGGCGATATCATCGCGATCGCGAAGTTGCTGATCGATCCGCCGGGCGCGCAGATCGCCGACCCCGTTGAGCGTCGTCGCTGTCGGGCGCGACGTCGGCAGTTCTTTCTGATACATCTGCCAGCGATCCTGATCGCTCACCTGCGTCGTCGCGACCAGCGACTTATCGCCCCCGTCGAGCGCGCCCCCGACCTCCAGCGTCGCCCCCGGCTCGATCTCGCCGGGGACGTTCAATATCCCATCGTGCGTGCGCAGGCGAATGTTCGTCAGCTTGAAAGGAGCGCGGTTGGTGATGCTGCCGCCAACAATATGATCGCCGCGCTTCGAGAGCGACGCCTGGAGCATCGGCCCGGCGGGGGAGAACTCGGCGCCTTCAAGGAAGCGGACGTTCCACACATTGATCAGCAGCGGCAGCAAGCGGTTGCCGCGGAAATCCTGGTGGCAGTCGATCTCGGTGCGCATGTTCCCTCCGCCGTACATGTTGACCGAGCCGGCCGGACGCCACCAGCTCTCGTCGTTCATGTTCAGCGCGTAGCGCGTGGTCTGCGGCGAATAGATGCCGGCGAGATCGATCGACGCCACGCGTGTTCCGCCCGCTTCGTCGACCAGGCTGGCGCTGCGATAGTACACCTCGCCGCTCTTGAAGATGTGCCCGAGGTAGATCGAGCTGAAGGTAATCAGCCCGATCCAGCCGGTGATGGTGACCCACGTCCAAGGCTGCTTGCCGGTCGCCCGCAGCACGAACCAATCGACGGGCCCGACGATGAGCATCATGGCGATGAGCGTCCAGGCGACGTAGGAGAATCCGAACTTCCCGGCGCCGGGAATGTCGCCGATCCAATCGAGCGCCTGCCGCAGCGCGAGTGATCGTGCCGCGTCTTCGCTGAAGCCGTAGCGGTAGTAGGGCTGATTGGCGGTCTGTTCTCCCTCGGCGGGGACGCTCGCCACGCCGCGAAGCGCGTTGCGCCAGAAATCCAGCGACCGTTTCGCATCGTGGAACTGAAGATACGAAGCATTCGCCGGCAACAGCACGACCTGTCCCAGGCCGATCCATCGGCGGTAGCCGGTGAGTTCCGATTCGGGAAACAGCGCGATCGGTTTGGCGTCCCCCGCCGGCTCGCTCAGAACCCGCCCTTTGATCTTGTTGAACCGATCGGGCAACCCAGCTTTGCGCAGCGAGGCTTGGGGGACATCGAAGACACGATTCTCGCCGATCCTGGCCGGGAGCATTTCCATCAGCGGCCCGCCGATCGGCATCGGTCCGGCGCCCGGCCAGAGGACCAGGATCCCGCCAGCGCGCACCCAGTCGGCGATGGCGCGCTGCTGCTCGGCGTTGATGCGGTTGAAGTCCGGCTCGTTGAGCATCAGCAGGTCGATCGCGTCATACCCCACCGTCACCGCCGGCAGCCGCGATGGAGCGAGATACGATGACGTCACCGGCGCCTGCCCGAACTGGGTCGCGATCGTTCGCGCCCCTTCGGCGTCACCGCTTACGCCGATGAACAACCGATCCGGATCGACCGGCTGCGGTCCGGTGCCATTGGCGCCGTAGACGGGAAAGTCGCTGACGATCTGCGTCTCCAGCCGCCGCCCGCTGCCTGAGTCGCGGATCGTGATGCTCGTCTCGTCGAGCTGATACGACAGCGGCACATACAGCGCCACCGTGACCGGCGTCGGGCCGATCGTCAGCCCCTGCCGCACGACCATCGCGTAGCGGCGATCGGTTGGACAGTAGAGCTCGAGGTCGACTTGATGCGGGGAATTATCCGCGAGCGTGACGTACAAAGGTGTCCACTTCCCCGGGCGGAACTGGTTGTTCCAGCCGACGTCGATGTCAAGCTGGATCTTGGCGGCGCATGGCGAGGCGAGCGCGAGCAACAGCGACAGCGCGAGGAACAGTCGTCGCATGGGTGGGCCGATTCTACGGGACCGAGGTACCGGCAAGGAAATGTCCGCGATGCGGATGATCGGGACTGCAAAGAATCTCAGATGCCAGAGCCATCACCTTCGAGGTGCAGCCCGCACTCGAGCTTTCCCGTCCCCGCCCAGCGGCCGGAGCGGGGGTCTTCGCCGATTTGGATGGGGCGCGTGCAGGAGAGGGGGTTGCAGCCGATCGACGTGTAGCCCTTTTCCCACAGCGGGTGATAGGGCAGATCGTGCTGCTTCATGTAGGCGTGGATCTCGCGCGGGCCGAGCTTGAGCAGGGGGGAGACGGCGTAGCAGTTGAAGCGGTTGGACCACTCCAGCGGCTTGCGGGCGGCGCGGGTATCGGCCTGGTTGCGACGGATGCCCCGCAGCCAGGCCTTGGGTTTGAGCTCGCGCAGGGCGCGCTCGAAGGGCTCGTTCTTGTTGATCTCGCAGCAGCGCTCGACGTCCCGTCGCAACGTCGGATCGGTTTCGCCGGCGTCCCGGAGGTATTGGATCGGGTCCTGACGGGTGCGATAGGTCCAGATGTTCAGCTCGAAGCGGTGTCGAAGCTGCTCGAGGAAGCCGTGGGTCTCCGGGAAGAGATAGCCCGTATCGACGACGACAACCTTGATCTGCGGCAGCAACCGGGTCGCCATGTGGATGAGCAAGGCGGACTCAGCGCCGAACGAGGAAGACATGACCAGCCCCTCGCCGAACTCCCCCGCCGCCCAATCGACGATCCGCCCCGGCTCGTAAGTTTCGAGCACGGCGTTGGTTGCCTCGAGATCGAGCACTGGATCCGCCGCGACGGTCATAATTCCTAGTTCCCTATCAATAATGTAGGAATTTGTCTTCTTGATGTCAAACCACGAACCCGGCCGCTGTAAGGACTGTAATACCTCTTTGACGATGCTTGACGCTGGTCGCAGGCATCTCAATACTCTACCCCCTCTTTGCAAGGCGTGATGCGACGGACTCGACAGGTGATCGCGGTGGTGATGGTGGCGACGGCGCTGTGCGCCGATCGCGCGGTCCCCGCCGCGCCGCAGGTCCGAGTCGAATCGCGAAGTCTCGCATCGCGCATCGCGACAAGCTTCAGGCGCACCGTCTGGACGATTCGACTGCAGCCCGGTCGAACGCAGGAAGTGGTTCGAAGCTTTGCCCTTCCGGTTCGCGAAGCCGCAAGCGGCGTCCGCAGCGAGTTCTCACCCTTCCAGTTTCGATTGCCCCCTCCGACGCTCTGATCTTCCTCCGCGTCCACAATCGCAAATTGCAACTCGCAAATCGCAAATAGGAAAAACCCATGTCCGCCATCCAGAAGGTGCTGACCAAGGTCTTTGGCAGCCGAAACGAGCGTTTGCTCAAGCGTTATCGCCGCACCGTTGAACAGGTCAATCAGCTCGCCGATCAGGTGCAGCAGAAGACCGACGCGGAGCTGCGCGCCCGCACCGCGGAGCTGCGCGAGGGCATCCGCACGGGTAAGCTGCGCGCGGTCGACGTCATTCCCGAGGCGTTTGCCATTGTCCGCGAGTCGATGGACCGCCACATCGGCATCCGCGAGATCTTCAACCCCGAGCAGAACTTCGATCCCGATCAGTTCGACGATGAGATGCTCGAGGCGTACGACACGGTGCAGCGCGACATGATCAGCACCGGCGAGAGCTGGCAGCGCGTCCAGATCCCGCCCGCGATTTACGCCGCCGTCAGGAAGCTTTATCCCGATTCGCGTCCGCCGTTCCGCGCCCGGCCGTTTGATGTGCAGCTCATTGGGGGATTGGTGCTGTACGAGGGGAAGATCGCGGAGATGGCGACGGGCGAGGGCAAGACGTTCGTCGCGCCGCTGGCGTGTTACATGAAGTATCTGGAGGGGCAGCGTTGTCACGTCGTGACGGTCAACGACTACCTCGTTCGCCGCGACGCCAACTGGATTCGCCCGGCGTTCGAGAACCTCGGGCTTACCGTCGGCTACATCCAGGTGGAGATGGAGCCGGGCGGGGATTCCCGGCGGAAGATGTACGAGTGCGACGTCACTTACGGCACCAACTCCGAGTTCGGCTTCGACTACCTGCGCGACAACATGAAGGTGAGCGTCGCCGAGCAGGTGCAGGGGCCGCTGGATTTCGCCATCGTGGACGAGGTGGATTCGATCCTGATCGACGAAGCGCGCACGCCGCTCATCATCAGCGGCGCGGCCCATGACGATGCTCCCAAGTACCGCGCGGCGGACGCCGTGGCGCGCAAGGTGCTGGAGATGAGCAAGCCTTGGGATGAGAACGAGCGCAAGATCGACTCCGCCAAGCGCGCCATCAAGGCCGCCGAAGGCGATGAAGACAAGGCGAAGGACAAGGGCGAGAAGGAGAAGGCCCGCCAACGGGCGGCGGAGGCGCAGAAGCTGCTGGAGGAGCTGGAGGAGAAGAAGAAGGGCCTCACGCAGTACTACGAGGTCGAGCTCGATCGTAAGTCAGTCCACATGACGCACGAAGGGATCGCCGCCGCCCAGGATGCGGCGGGCGTCGGCAGCTTCTACGTCGGCAACAATATGGAATGGCCGCACCTGATGGAGCAATCGCTGCGCGCTCACGTCGTCTACGAGAAGGACAAGGACTACGTCATCGAGCGCGGGCGCGACGGGCAGATGGAAGTCGTCATCGTCGACGAATACACCGGCCGAAAGATGGTCGGTCGGCAGTGGTCCGACGGGCTTCACCAGGCGGTCGAAGCCAAGGAGCGCGTGCCGATCAAGACCGAAACGCAGACCCTGGCGACGATCACGCTCCAGAACTTCTTCAACCTCTACAAGGACTTGTCGGGCATGACCGGCACCGCCATGACCGAGGCCGAGGAGTTCAGCAAGATCTACGACCTGGAAGTCGTCACCATCCCCACTAACCGCCCCGTCGTCCGCGTCGACACCGAAGATCGCGTCTACCGCACGCACGATGAGAAGTGGGAAGCGATCCTCGAAGAGATCAAGGAGATCAGCGACAAGGGCCGACCAGTGCTCGTCGGCACCACCAGCGTCGAAAAGAGCGAGAAGCTCTCGATCATGCTCAAGCGCAAGCACGGCGTCGAGCATGAAGTCCTCAACGCCAAGCAGCACGAGCGCGAAGCCCTGATCGTCGCCAAGGCCGGGATGCAGCACAAAAACCATCACGGCGAGATCGTCGGCAACGTCACCATCGCCACCAACATGGCCGGCCGCGGCACCGACATCAAACTGTCGAAGGAAACCACCGAGGCCGGCGGGCTGCACGTCATCGGCACCGAGCGCCACACCGCCCGGCGCATCGACAACCAGCTCCGCGGGCGCGGCGGGCGACAGGGCGATCCGGGTTCATCGCGCTTCTACGTCTCGCTTCAGGATGAGCTGATGCAGCTCTTCGCCGGCGAGTGGACGATCAAGGTCCTCGGCTGGCTCGGCATGGAAGAGGGGATGGCCATCGAGGACAAGCGCATCAGCAAGGGCATCCTGCGCGCCCAGAAGAAGGTCGAGGAACGAAACTTCCTGGCGCGCAAGAACCTGCTCGACTACGACGAGGTGATGAATCACCAGCGCACCACGTTCTACGGCATGCGCCAGCAGGTGCTCGAAGGACGCGACGTCGATCAGATCATCTGGTCGATGATCGGCGACGCGATCCGGGACAAGGTCGCGCAGTACATCACCGATGATTTCGTCGCCGCCAACATCGCCGAATGGGCCAAGACCAACTTCGACGTCACGCTCGATGCCGAGGACTTCAAGGGCTATCGCACTTACCAGGACATCGAGCCGTTCATCAAGGACCAGGCCCGCGCGGAGGCGACGACATCCATCACCGCAACTCTCGGCGAGTTCACGGGCGAGTCGGAGGAAGACCGCACCGCGTGGGACACCAAGGGGCTCCAGTCGTGGGTGATGAGCCGATTCCAGGTCCAGCTCTCGCAGAACCAGATCCGCAGCATGGATTACCACGAGCTGGAGACGCGGCTGCGCGAGAGCGCCATCGAACAGATCAACAAGCGCGATTGCGCCGGCATCATGAAGTACCTGGAGCCGCTCTTCGCCGAGACTTCACTGGCGGCATGGGCGCGGGAGAAGTTCGAGGTTGAGGTCGATCCGCACGAGTTCCTCGCCTCGGAGAAGGGCGGGCGCAACACGCGCAAGACTCCGGAGGACATCGCCGAGCTGCTCGAGCGCAAGGCGCGCGAGGCGTACAAGCGCCGCGAGACCGAGTTCCCCGTCGATTACATCCTTACCATCGTCATGCAGGGGCGCGAAAGCGGCGCGATCGAAGATCCCAACGCCGCCGAGTTCCTGCGGGCGTGGATCCAGGCGCATTACGGCGTCGAGCTGCCGCTGGCGCACGTGCAGTCGACCTCCATCCACCGCCTGCGCGATGAGCTGGTCGCTTACCAGCGCGACTGGATGAGCGATGGAAAGGTCGACAAGCTGGCGGACGAAATCCTCAAGGAAAACGCCACGCCCGAGCTTCTGGCCAAGGCGCTGCGCCAGCGCTTCGGCGCCGAGCTGACGGTCGATGAGCTGACCAAGGGAATCCAGCACGGCAAGACCGAAGCGCCGGAGAAGGACGAGGACTCCGACGGCGCCATCACCACGCGCGACACCGTTATCCACACCATCCGCGCCTTCCTCCGAGCGGAGATGACGCGCCTCGAGCAGTTCGTCCTCATCGAGATTCTCGACCGATCGTGGAAGGACCATCTCTACGCGATGGACATGCTGCGCAACAGCATCGGCCTCCAGGCCTTCGCCGAGCGCGATCCGCGCGTGCTGTACAAGAAGGAAGGGTACCGCTTCTTCGAGGAGATGATGGTCGGCGTGCGCGACAAGGTGACCGATCGCATCTTCAAGATTCGCATCCAGGGCCAGATCCAGGCGCGCAGCGCCTACAACGTCACCTCGACGACGCACGAAGACACCGGCGGCTACGGCGTGGCGGAAAACATCCAGGCCGTCGGCAGCGGCCAGGAACAACAAGCCCACGCCGAAGGCGGCGAAGTCCCGGGCCCCGTGAAAACAATCGTCCGCGAAACCGAAAAAGTCGGCCGCAATGATCCATGCCCCTGCGGCAGCGGCAAAAAGTACAAGCGCTGTTGCGGCGTAAACGCGGCGTGAGCGACGCCCTTACATCAATTCTCCCTCTCCCGGTACCCCGGGAGAGGGTCGGGGTGAGGGTCAGCGGATTTGTCTTCCAACGTTTTGAAAAGTGTCTATGCTGACCTGCGATGGAACGGGCCCGCGTTCTCGGCTTATCGGTCTGCATTATCACGACGCTTGCGCTGCGACCGGCGCTAGCACCAGCGGGATATCTGCTGCCGCTCGGCAATCTGCCGGGACGGACAACCACCTACGGCCTGGATATCAGCCGCGACGGCTCGGTCATCGTTGGGACCAGCGGGGGACACGCATTTCGTTGGACGCAACCCGGCGGCATGGTTGACCTGGGTTTCAGCCCTCTGACCCTCAATGCCGTCAGCGGTGATGGGCTCACCATCGTCGGTCAAGTCAACTCCAGCAATGGCAAAGAGGCCTTTCGCTGGACGCAGGCCGGTGGAATGGTCCTTCTCGGCGATATTCCCGGCGGCTCGTTTGAGAGCGAAGCTTACGGTGTCAATCAGGATGGGTCAGTCGTTGTCGGCAGGGGCAGCGCTTCGAATTCTGTTGCGTTTCGCTGGACGCAAAGTGGCGGCATGGTGAGTCTCGGGATCTTGCCCAAGGGATTGTCCAGTTGGGCGTACGGGGTCAGTGGTGACGGATCGATCGTTGTGGGTCCGACTCTCGCCGCCGGGGCATTCAAATGGACGCAGGCGACCGGCCTGACCTCGCTTCCGGTCCCGCCCGGTGGCAGCCTGGGCAGTACCGCTTACGCAATGAGCGACGATGGGCAGACGATCGTTGGAACATCCGCGCAAAGAGCCTGCCGGTGGACACAGGGTGGAAGTGTCGGCCAGATGCTGGGCGTCCTGCCGCTGGGTGACTCAAGCAACTTCGCGACCGATGTGAGCGACGACGGCTCCGTGATCGCCGGCGAGGCCAACACATCAGTGAATTTCCCGTCTACGTACCAGGCTATTCGCTGGACGGAGGAATCGGGCATGCAGCGCCTCTGGGATACGCTAGTGGCGTCCGGCGTCGATCCCGCCGCCAGCGGGTGGTCGGTGCTCACCGAGGCCAGCGGCGTGAGCGGCGATGGAACGCTGTTCTCGGGATGGGGCACCCGCAACGGCAAGACCGAAGCCTTCCTCGCCATGGTCGAGCGGTCCGTTCTTCCAGAACCCCCATCGCTGACACTCATCGGCATCGGCATCTTCACCTCCTTGAAGCGACTGCCCGCAAAGCGCGGAAACACTTCTACTTCGGTCTGAAAAATTTCGATTTTCCCGCCGACAGCGCCCCGGTCCGTTTGCTATGGTCGCGCCGCGGAACGAGTCGCCGGCTGCGACTAGCGATATTTAGCCGGCCGCTCGCGGCCGGTCAGTGCCCGGCGGTCTGGGCGGCTTGGGCCGGGAAGGCGGGGGGCACCCGACAATTCCCGATATTTCCCGACTTCGGCCGAATCGTCTCAACTAGCCGCCCAATTGAGACTGGCATAGCGACGCATTACGATGGATTGACCGTCGCCGTGAGTAATTGTTACATTTCCGGAGGGCTGCGTATGGGGATTCGTCTTGGGTTGTGCGCGATCGTCCTAAGTCTGTTCGCCCCCGATGCGAACGCCGCACTGATCCTGCCGGTCTTCGCGCCGGGCACGCCGGTCACGCAGCTTAATTCCTCCTTCAACGACTTCGCTACCAGCATCAGCGGCGACGGGCTGAAGATCCTGCTCCAGTCCGGGAGAAATCCCAGCGGCGATGCGCTGTTCAGCGCCGTGCGGGCGACGCTCTCATCCGCATTCTCGGTCCCCAGCACTGCCGAGTTCGTGAACAACAACCTTCCCGGGCACGATGTCCGCGCCGGGGTGCTCTCGCCGAACGGGCTGGAACTTTTCTATAGCGATCAGCAACTGCCCGGCGGCCCGACACAGCTCTTGCGGGCAGTCCGCGGGAATACATCCTCCCCGTTTTCCTCCGGCACGCCGATGGGCGGATTGCAGGTCGACAGTCATCTCTACTACACGCAGTTCCTCAGCAACGACTTTAGCCGGCTGTATTACTTCAACAACGCCGGCAAGCTGTTCGTCGCGACGCGAAGCCCGTTGGCCGCGCCGTTTACCTCGCCGTCGAGCGCGCCGTTCGTGAACATCCCGTACAGCGAAAACTTCTACCTGACGCCCGATGAGCTGGAGCTGTACTTCAGTGCGAATCTCCAGCTCTGGTGGACGCGGCGACCCAACCTGGCCACTCCCTTCGCCCCGCCGCAGCAGATCACCAGCGTCACCGGCGTGAACCTGACCGCGCCGGTCATCTTCGGCGACACGCTGTTCTATTCCAGCGGCGACGACATCTACCAGGCGAAGATGATCCCGGTCCCCGAGCCAGGCGCGGCCTTCGTGGCTTTGAGTCTTGTCTTCGCAACGGGCCGATCTTCATGGACCTTCACGAATCGAATCCGGGGAGCGTGATCGTCCGTTCCCATTCCCTGCCGCGCGGAGAATGATACGGGTTGTGATCAGCGAGGCGCCGCAAGCAATCGAGAGCGCGATGTTATTCTGCCCCGCGTGCGGCTACGACCTGCGCGGGATCGACAGTGATCGCTGCCCCGAGTGTGGCATGGCCGTCGAGCGCGGCACGCGGCGCGTCTCGCGAATTCCCTGGGTTCATCGCCAGCAACTTGGTTCATGGCTGGCGTATCGTCGAACGGTTTCGATGGTGATGCTGCATCCCGCGCGCTTCGCCGCGGAAGTCGCGGCGCCGGTGTCGTTCGACGACGCCCGACGATTCGCGCGGCGGACGGCGCTCGTCGCGTGGACATCGCTGGCGGCGGGGACGCTCTGGCTGTGGCTGGCGACCATGCGGCTTCCGGTGGTCCCCGCGCCAACGGATCCTGCCGGAACTCGGTGGCGGTGGAGCAGCACGATCTTCATTCCCCGTGGCGATCAGGGCACGCCGCTCTTCGTGCTGGCAATTCCCCGGCTCGAAGTGGGAAAGATGCTGTCGTTGGGCTTTGCACTGGAAGTAATCGTGGTGCTGACGGCGATCGTGTCGCTGTTGCTCTGGATGACGTTCCTCTGCCGGTGCGCGAGCTACTTCTTCCACCCGTCCGGCATTGCGACCGCTCGGCAGAATCGCGCGACGGCGCTGAGCTATTACGCCTGCGCGCCCCTTGCGTTCACGCCGATGGTCCTTCCGTTCTCGTGGTACGCATACTGGAGCGCCGGAATCGCACAAATCTGGGGCCCGGTCTGGCCGGCGGGAAATCAGGTGGCGGTCCTGGCGGGATATCTTCTGCCGGGAATGTTGCTGCTCTGGTATCTCGTCTGTGCGCTGGTGCTGCTGAGAAAGACGACCGGCTGCGGCGTCGGAAGAATGGTCGCGATGGCGTTGGGGCTGCCGGGGATGTGGATCGTGCTGACCGCGGTCGCGGCGTCACTGCCCGCGGCGGCGCTGCTCCTTGCGCTGATAGTCCTCTCGGTTCAGCCGTAACGCTTCGTGTGTAGCAGGAGCGGGAAAGCGGTAAACGTAGTCGATTGTGGCGTATCGATTCCCCACGCTCAATCGGCCGCGCTTGTCCACCTCGGCGCCGCCGTCGTCCTTTAGATCTTCGCCGATGCTGTAGATCACCAACTCATCCCCGCGGCGGAGCAACCGCAGGGGCGCACCGGTCGGAGCGAAGGGATCCGCCGGCGCCGCGGGTAAGTATGCGGGGACTAGATCATCCCAGGACGATGGAAGTCGCCGGGCATGATCGAGCTGAAAAATCCGCGCCGCAATGAGCACCGCCGCCGCGTGCCGGTTGGCTCGAGCGTGATAGTAAGCGATGAGATTGCCTCGGTTGAATGGGACGCGATCGAGGTCGGTAATCAGCCGAGTGTGCCGAACCAGTCGAGGCGGATAGGCCCAGGAGAAGGATCGACGCCACTGTGGCACGTCGCGGAAGTCGACCGCCTGCCAGGGCGGATGATATTCCGGAACGAGGCTCGCCGCTTCAGAGTAGCCCTCGCAGCGTGCGGCGGCGACGTCGCCGTCGAGCGATCGCATGGCGCGGGCGGCGTCGAGGCGATACATCGGCTCGGTCAGCGCGCCTTTCCCCTCCAGGTACGAAACGAAAACATCGGCCGTGAAAGTTCGCTGAGCTTGTGCGGTCCGCAGCCAGTTGGCTTCAAGCCGTCGCTCGTCCAGCAGCTCGCGGATCAGCGCCTGTGCCGACTGACGGCTCGCTGGATCGTGGAGATCGAGCCGCGGCGCGAGTTGCTCGATCACATCCGCCTCCATCCCGGTCGCTTTCAAGCCGACCATTTGGACGACGTAGAACGGGGGAGTGTCGTTCACGTGTTCGGCCAGTTGCAGGAGGTCGCGACACAGCTCCACGGCCTCGGCGTCATCGCCGCGTGCATGGGCTGCCAGTGCGGCGCAGGCAACGAACTGCGCCAAGTCCCGCTGCTCGTTGAGATCGGGCAGCAGAGTGCGGATCAGTTTCTTGCGCAAACGAATTCCCCAGTCGGCGCTCGGAAGCTCGCGTGCGGCGCGGACCAGCCGGATCGTCGCCGGATTTTGCCGCACCAGGGCATCGATCTGCTCCAATTCCTTGCTGGTCAGCCATCGCGGATCGTCTCGTGCGTCGCCGGTCAGGTACGCCTTCCACTTGTCCGTCCCGCCCAGAGATGCCGCAGCCCGTCGGAGCAGGACGGCGGCGTTGCGATCGTCCGGAATTGCCGGGGGGTCGAAATCCTGCGGGAGCACCGGCTCGCCGCGCGCGTGGATCTCGGCGACGACCGCATCCAGCCGGTGGTGCGACAGTTTCACCCAGCCGGCGTACGTAACCGACATCGCCAACAGGAAAACCGCGTAGGCAAGGCCCAATCGTTTAAGCCACCAGAACCGCGGCGGGTATGGAAGGTCCTCATGCAAGCGACGCGGGGTTGGCGTCAAAACATGTGCCAGCTTGAACAAATCCCCCGCCCGGCTACACTGTTTCGCCGGTCAAACGAGCGAAATCAACGAGTCAGAAAGGATCGTGTACACGTGATCAAGGTCAAGAGTCGGGGCAACGAGACAGCCGAGCAGCTTCTGCGGCGGTTCAAGAAGGCGTGCGAGAAGGAAGGGCTCACCAAGGACATCAAGCGGGTGGCCTATTATGAGAAGCCCAGCGAGAAGCGCCGCCGCCGATCGCGGAGCAAGCCCAAGATTCGCCCGACCGGAGGTCGCTAGCTAACGCAAAACGAAAAACGAGAAACGAAAAACGTAATGTGTTCAACTCGTTTTTCATTTTTCGTTTTTCTCTTTTCGTTCTCCTATGATCGCCACCATGTCCGACTCCGCCGTTGAAACTCAAGGCCTGACCAAGATCTACAAGGATTTCTGGGGGCGCGATAAGGTCCGGGCGCTCTCCAACCTCGACTTGACCATCCATCGCGGGGAAGTCTTCGGCCTGCTGGGGCCTAATGGCTCGGGCAAGAGTACCACCATCAAGCTACTGCTGGGCCTGATCTTTCCGACGCGCGGGACGGCGTCGGTACTCGGGCATCCCGCCGGCGATACCGTCATCAACGAGAAGATCGGCTTCCTGCCCGAGGAGTCATACCTGTATCGCTTCCTCAACGGCGAAGAGATCCTTCGCTTCTACGGCAAGCTCTTCAAGATCGACCGCAAGACGCTTAACAAGCGCGTCCCCGAGCTGCTCGACACCGTCGGCCTGGATGCCAAGAGCCGCAAGCGAAAGCTCCGCGAGTATTCCAAGGGCATGGCCCGCCGAATCGGTCTCGCGCAGGCGCTGATCAATAACCCGGACCTCATTCTCCTCGACGAGCCGACGACCGGCCTGGATCCGATCGGCACGCGCGAGATGAAGGACCTGATCCTCTCGCTCAAGGCCCAGGGCAAGACCGTGCTGCTTTGCTCGCACCTTCTGGCCGACGTGCAGGACGTCTGCGATCGCATCACCATCCTCTTCCGCGGCGAGCGCCAGACGCTCGGCGAAGTCCGTGACCTGCTCCAGAAAAAGGACATCACCCAAATCGAGGCCCGCGGGATGAGCGAGGCGCAGATCGAAGAGCTCCGCCAGTTCATTGCCCGCATGGGCGTAACCGACGCGACAGTGACGCATCCGACGACGACGCTGGAGGATCTGTTCATCCGGATCGTCCGCGAGAACACGCCGACGGGGCAGTCGTCGGTGGGATCGTCGCCGACATAGCGCGGCGCTGTCCCACAACTCAACCTCTCCCGCCTGTTTGCCGATCCTCCAGATGGAGGATATAATCTATCCAATTGGTGATCAACCGGAAATACGCCCATGCCAAAGACGACGACTCGCCGCAGCCCCAAGCGGGCAGCACGCAGGAAGCGAGCGCAAGGTGTTTCGGCGCCCCGCCCCGCGGAGGCTCTTTCGCCGTTCGATTACAAGCAGCCTGGCGGAAGCATCGGCGCGCGATACGACTCCTTCCTCCAAGCCGTGGAGATGATCGGCTCCGGTCTGCCCGTCGCGGCCGTTTCCCGACTGTCGAAAACATCGGGGCTCACCCTGGACCGCATCAAGCATTTCGCTCGCATCAGCGAGGGATCGTTCGCGCGGCGCAAGGAATCCGGCCGGCTCTCGCCGGAAGAGTCCGAGCGTTTGCTTCGCGTCAGCCGAGTCTTTGAAAGAGCAACCGCGCTCTTCGACGGCGATCAGAATGAAGCTCGCCAGTGGCTGGAAACTCCGATCCCGTCACTAGGCAATCGTCGCCCGCTTGATCTAACCTCGACTGAGCCGGGGGCGCGCGAGGTCGAAGACCTGATCGGACGGATCGAGCACGGAATCATCTCGTGATCGTCACCGCTTACCGGATCACCAAGGCGGCGCACGCCGCCGCGATGTGGTCGGGGATCGGCGCGCGGGATTTTGGCGGGCGGTGGAATTCCAAGGGCACGGCGGTGGTGTACACCTCCGAGAATCGCTCACTGGCGGCGATGGAGCAGCTCGTCCACCTGATCACGCCCCGCGTGCTAAAGGGTTACGTGCTGGCCAGCATCTCATTCGACGATTCGCGGATGCGGCGGATCGCCGTGGCGTCGCTGCCGGATCCCGTCGCCCCGCCGGCATTGAGGAAGTACGGCGACGATTGGGCGTCGGCCGCGGCTTACCCGGTGCTGGCCGTTCCGAGCGTGATCATTCCCGGTGAATGGAACTACCTGGTCAATCCCGCCCACCCCGAGTTCCCCGCCCTGGCGAAGTCGCCGGCGACGCCGTTTGTGTCTGACAATCGGCTGGGGTAGGTGAGACTTGCGCTCGCGTCGTTGCATGGCGCGCTTCCGCGATCTTTCGTCCCAACTCGGAAGCGGATTGTTGACACTCGGCAAGCGTCGCGTCCATCGCTGCAAGCCTTTGCCAGTACTCTCGCCACGCCTCAGTTCCCACGATTTTCTCAAAGTCGACCGGCGTTGCCGGCCGCCAGCGCTCGTAATTGCGCAGCCGTTGGATTCGCTGTTCAAGATCGGCGATCCCTCGACTGCGAGGGGACAGGCCGGCGGTTTCGCTGCGCATCCAGCGTTCCCAATCCTCGTTTCGCTTGGATTGATTGCACTTGCCACATGAGGGGACGAGGTTCCCGATTTCGGAGATGAATCCGGTCGGCCGCCTCGCTTTGACAAGCGGGCGGAGGTGGTCCCACTCGCTGGCTTTGTCGCCACAGTAGGCGCAGCGGACATCCTCGGGCGTCATCTCCAGGATCCGTAATGCTTCTTCGATGTCGTGCACCGTCGGCGGCACGACGGGAATGATGGCGTTGACGAAGGCGTTGGTGATGCTGGATTTCCGCGACACCATCGTCTGCACGGAAGGCATGCGGAAAGCCGACTGAAGCAGCTTGGCACGGACCCTGTCGATCGGGTCGCTCAACGCCTGCCCCCTTTGCCGAGCACCTCGCGCGCGGCCATGGCCGCGTCAACGCCGCATCCCTGGCAGAACCATGCAAACTCAATGAGATCAATTCGGCGCTCGCCGGATTCGACCTTTGCGACCCATGTGTGCGGTACCTTCAGCCGCCGGGCGAGCTCGCGCTGCGAGAGCCCCGCGGCCTGGCGCATCGCCGCGAGCCGCTGCCGCAAGAGGGCGTATTGCGGTGTATGGGTCGACTTGCGCATTGCACCGATTTTGGGGGCGCGGTAGGATGTACCCAAAATCGGTACGGGCAATGCTGAAGCTTCCGAATGACTGGAATCAAATCCATGGCGGGGCACTCGCCGACGAGTTGTTGGCTCAGATCGAAGACCCGCCTCGAAGGGACATATTCTCGAAACGTCTCATCCGGTCATCACTGGACGTAGCGATTCGCACCTATTGGGGAAGAAACGGTCGGAAGATATGGATCAGAGAATCGCACGGATCGCGATGGCAACTCGGATGCTTGACCTATGTGTATCTTGCGCCGTTGGATGACCGTGCGCTGTATCTCGTCTCTGAATCACCGCGGCAATTCAGCCGTTCGATCTTGATCGTTCCCGGCGACTGCGATCGGCTTTTTCACCACGCCTTACAGGATTTAATGAAGGACAAGACGCCGACGGTCTTCTCCTTTACGTCGTTCTTGTCCTGGCGCACGATGTTCGCGGGCGCAGATGCCCGTTGGCCGCGTGAGCGTGTAATCAAGGAGTTGTTGAGCACCTATAACGACTGCGTCCGCGGGGCCGGCGACGACGAGAGGTTACTGGCCCAATTGCCCCAATGGTCGAAGGCGTAAGGCCGCGATGCGGCAAATCTCCGAGGCTGCGAAAGCTCGGATGGAAGGGGCTGACGATCTGGGAATGCCAGCTTCGCGACCCCGATCGCCTGCGGCGGCGGATCGAGCGGTTCCTGGCGTGATCACGGGGGACGGGAAGCGGCGTTCAAACGCGAACCAGATCGCGCGCATGCAGAATTTCGCGGGCACCCGCGCGACATCGGCGGGGAACGAAAGGGGAAGGAAGAGGTAGGTTGAGGTGAGAAGCCCGAGGAGAGGAGGCGGGAGGAGAAAACCGAGCGCAGCGAGTCCTGACGAAGGAAGGATCGGGCCTCTGGTGTCTCCTCCCGACTCCTCTCCTCGGAGTGCGACTTTGACGGTCGGCAGCGCATTCGATCGGTGGGTGGCGGCCCTCACCCCGACCCTCTCCCGGCGTACCGGGAGAGGGAGTAGGCCCGACCTCCCTTTCCTACTATGATTCGCTCTCGATATACTCCCGCGGAACGAAGATTCAGTTGAGCCTTGGCATGTTGAGTTCCCATTCATTCCTCCTCGCGTCACTCATCCCCGAATTCGTCAACCGCAACCTCGGTTGGTGGCTCTTCGCTCTGAGCGTCGTGCTCGGCGTCGCGTTCGGGGCGGCGGATATGGCGCGGTTTAGTTGGAGCCGCGTTTGGGCACTCGGGAAGATCTGCTCCGTGGAGGCGCACCGGCGTAAGGTGTACTGGATTACGCCGCTGGCCATCCTGGGCGTCGTTATCGTCTCGCAGCTTCAGCGCCCGCTGGATGAGCAGGATGCGATCCGGCAGACCGTCAAATTCTGCCTCTTCGCGACGGGGCTGGTCGTCGCGACGACGACGATCATCCTGGCGTGCACCAATCTGCCGCGGGAGATCGACAACCGCGTCATCTACACCGTCGTCACCAAGCCGACAACCCGGCTGGAGATCGTGATCGGCAAGGTGATCGGCTTCGCCCGCGTGTCGGCGGTCATCCTGATCATCATGGGTGTCTTCAGCTTCGGCTACCTGTGCGTGCGCTCGTGGACGATGCAGCGGGCGCTGGCGCAGCGCCTCGAGACGGGCGACATCCCGGTCACCAGCGTCGTCAGCGCGAAGTATTACCGCGACGCCGGGCTGCTCAACGCCAAGAAGATCGAGCTGCCGGATGATGTGCAGATCTACGGGCGGATGCCGGATGAATCAACCGGCCGGCGGTACATGGCGGGCGCGGGCGAGGGAAGCGTGCAGATTCCATTCGACGTGGATCCCGCGAAGATCACGCCGGCGGGATCGGATGAGCCGGGCTCCAACGGATTGGTGGTCATCGCGCGCGTCGGCTACGTGAAGCAAGGCGCCGCGACGCAGCCGGCGGCGACGCCCGCACCGGCGACGACGCAGCCCGTGGCGGGCGCGACGACGGTGCCGTACTACGGGCCGTTCGTCATACCTCCGGAAGAGCGGCAGAGGATCATGGCGGGCGCGGCGCCCGTCACCGAGCCGGGGATTTCGATCGAGGTGCTCGATGCGAATCAAAACCACCTCGGCTCGGCCGTCCCCCCGCCGCCACTCAAGGTCCTCGAGCTGCACAATCGCGACGGGCTCAGTGAGGTTCCTGCGTACATCGATCCCAAGATCGCCAAGCAGCTCAAGGGGCGGATTTTCATTCGCGTGACGGGTTTGAGCGCGGATGTGGAGTATTACGTCGACCCCAGTGCCCCGCGTCCGCCGGTTTCGCTGGGGGTCATTTCCGATCCACCCCTCCCGCCGCTTGAAGCAGCGCGCGATGCGAAGGATCCGAAGCTGGCGGCAGCGCCGATCTTCCAGGGGCGAAGCGGGACCTTCGGCCAGCAGCTTCGCGGCGGGAAAGATCGTCAAACAGTGGCGATCTTCGGTTTCCGCGATGCGCCGGTGAAGGCGGCGGATGGCAAAGCGCCCTTCGAGATGCGCGTGGGGATTGAGCGCAGCGGCGCGGATGAGCCGGAGAATCCCGAATTCGCCGAGCCGACCACCGTCTCGGTCCGCGTGCGAAATCATGGGACGGGGCAGGTCTCGGATGAGGCGATCGTCCAGCCTGAATCCAATCGAACCGTCTTCTTCACCATGCCCGCGTCGGCGATGGAAGGGGGAAACTTCGATCTGCTGGTCCGCTGTTTGACCAAGAGCGATTACCTGGGCTTGGCGCCCAAATCGATCGTGCTGATCACGGCGCAGCAGCCCTTCGCGTGGAATTTGTTCAAGAGCCTGCTGATCCTCTGGCTGATGGCGATCTTGATCACCGCGGTGGCGATCTTCACCAGCACCTTCCTCTCCTGGCCGATCGCGGTGGTGCTGACGCTGGTGATCCTGCTCGGCCACTGGGGAGTGCAGCAGCTCGGCGACGCGACGGCGCCGGGCATCGGCGCGCAAGTGGTGACCGATTTCCAAGTGCGCGACCCGGCGAAGGCGGAGGCGGTCAAACGCACCGTCGAGAACTTATCCAGCTTCCTGAACTTCATCGCGACGATCCTCCCGGACATCTCGCGCTACGCGGCGGTTGAGGACATCGAGCGCGGGATCTCGATCCCGATGGACAAGATGCGCGATTCGCTGCTGGTGACGCTGGGATTCGGCGTGCCGCTGGTGCTGCTGGCGTATGTGTTCCTCAAGAATAAAGAGGTGGCGCCGTGACCGTCGCTCAAGCGCAATCACCAAACCGCAGCACCGGACGAATCGGCATCGTCATCGTGCTGATCGCTTCGATCGTTCTCTCGGGAATCGCCCGCGAATGGGCCCGCGCCATGCGCACCCGGCCGGGGGATATCGCATCAGGAAATTCTTCCAATGCGTCGCTGGCGAGCATGAACAGCTTCGCGCTGGCGCTGCTGCTGGGCGGCCTCCGCGGGCCGCTGGTCATGTTCCTTTGGATCAACAGCGAGAACCTGAAGAACGAGAAGAATCTCGAAGACTTTGACACGTACGTCGAGCTCATCCGCCTGCTTCAGCCTGAGTTCGACACCGTTCACATCTTCCAGGTGTGGAACAAGGCGTACAACATCTCGGTGCAGATGGCGGATGTGTCGAACAAGTACACGACCATCCTCGATGCGCTGGATTACGCGACCCGAGTGGTGGAATCCCGCCCGAACAACATGAGCCTGATCTATCAGATCGCCAGCATCTACTTCGACAAGCTGGGGAACTCCTCGGAGAAGGCCTATTACCGCGAGCGCGTGCGGAAGGAATCCCGCCCGCACGCCTCACGGCAGAAGCTGGCGCGGGGGGACCCAGGATGGCGGCGGCTGGAGCTGGATCCGGTCGTCGACGCCAGCGGCTACATCCTGCCGGCGCTGCTGAAGCCAAAATACGCCCGCCCGGCGAATCTGCCGGCGAATTCGCCGTGGAACAACGGCGCGGAGCTTCAGTATCTCGAGCCGTATCAGCCGTTCCCGTACGGCGTGGGGACGTTCGCCTTCGCGTACAACTATCACAAGCAGGCGCAGGTTCTCCAGGAAGTCGCCAAGCAGGTGCATGCGAATCTTTCGCAAACCGTCGTCGACAGCCGCCCAGCGCTGGCGCTGAAAGGGTGGAGCGAGGACGAGTGGGAGCGCGGCCGCCGCCTGGAGGCCAAGGCGATGAACGTCGCGGCGCCGGATGAGCGGCGCGAGCTGGAGGTACCGTCCGCGAGCACGGCGGTCGATGCGCCGTTGTCGGATAAGTCGTTGCTCGAGCCGGCCATTTACAGCTATGAGCTGGGCGCGCGTCTCAGCCGCGATGCGCTGGCGGAGTATGAGCGGCATCTTCTCACCAATGCACAGAACTGGCAGACGTATCAATCGCACATGGATTCGATCAAGGCGCAGGAGCCGCTCTTGACCGGCGACGCGGAATATCTCCGCGCGATGCAGACAAGTGGCGCTGATCGCCAGAAGCATCTCGACGCTGCCTCCGCGGCGTATCGCAAAGCGATGCGCGGGAACCTCGAAATCATCTTCAAGTATTACATGCCCGACCCAGTCGCCAAGCAGGCGCTCCCCGCGGAGGCGACCAAGTCGGACCTGAGCAAAATCACCGACGATCAGATCGGTCCGCTGTACGAGAAGACGATGGGGACGCTCGAGGCGTGGCGGCAATCCGATCCGCGCAACAACTACGATCCGGACCAGGAGGATCGCAGCGACTACCAGCGTTACGTCGAGCGGGCCGCAATTCGGTTGAAGCAGATCGGGACAAAGCGCTAGAATGGGTTTTGGAGGTGGGTCATCGCCAGCTCAGTTCCAGCCACGCTATCCGGGAAGAAATCCGACGATAAGCAGACGCGGCAATTCGCAATCGACGCCGCGCGCCTGGCCGCGAATACGCGGTGCCATGATGTGCAAATATTGGACGTGCGCGGGATTTCGCCCGTGACGGATTACATGATCATCGCGACCGGCACGAGCGCCCGGCAGATGCGCACGGTTTGCGAGGACCTGGCGGAGATGGCGGGGGCGCAGGGCAATCGGGCGCTGTCGGATAATGGGTTGGAAGGGGAAAGCTGGATGCTGATCGATTTCGTGGACGTGGTGGTCCACGTCTTCAGCCAGGAGGCGAGGTCGTTCTACGATCTGGATGGGTTGTGGGGCGATGCGCGGAAGGTGGAGTGGGCGATCCCAGCGTAGGCTGGCGCGGGTGGACGATCCGTTAGAATGGGGTCCGCCGGGCAACATGGAAACGAACAAGGACAATCCCTCGGGTTCTGTGAATGCCGTCACAGACGGGGGGGTCCTTGGAACCCGCGAGCCGAACCCGTCGCTCCCCGTACTCGTTGCCCCGACAATGGACATCGAGTTCAATACGATTCGCGCCGCCATCTTTCCCATCGCCTGTTTTCGGCTGGAAGACATGCGATTCGGGTTTGATAGTTCATTCGTCCAGCCCGAAATCCGCCTGGAGCTGGTTCACCTTGCCGATTTGATCGAGCAGCACACTCACCCCCAACTTGGACGGCCGGTGATGTCGGTGTTCGGCCATGCCGACCCGATCGGAGACGAAGAGTACAACAAGAAGCTCAGCGGCCGCCGCGCCCTTGCCATCTATGCATTGTTGACGCGCAAGGCCGAGCTGTGGGAGGAGCTGTTCAGCCAGCCCCTGGGGAACGATCGATGGGGGGATGCGTCCATTCAGATCATGCTCAAGCGGCTGGGCCACTATGATGGCGCGATTACCGGCGTCGTTGACGGCCCGACGCGTGCGGCCGTGCGCTCGTTTCAAGCCAGCCCGCAAGGGGGTGTGCCCGTCGATGGCATCGCCGGGCTGGTCACGCGCAAAGCCCTCTTCACCGCATACATGGAGGCTCTATGCACGGTGGCCGAGGATAAGGTGCTTGTGTTGAATGCCAAGACGGACTTTCTCGCCCGCGGCGGGGACGCCGGATTGAAAGGGGACGTGCAGGGATGCAGCGAATTCAACCCCGTCTTGCTTTTCTCCCGGCCCGAAGCGGAGGAGTTTGCCAAAGACCAGAACAAGGCGCTGCGAAACTCGGAAAATGCGCCGAACCGCCGAGTCATGGTCCTTCTCTTTCGCCCGGGCGTGACGGTCGCGACCGGATTTTGGCCTTGCCCGCGAGCCAAGGACCCGACGGCCGACTGCCGCAAGCGATTCTGGTCAGATCACACGGAACGGTTGACATTAGGCCCGCAGCGCCGCCGCTTCGATCAAACCCACGACACGTTTGCTTGTCGGTTCTATCAGCGGTTGCTCAGCTTCAGCCCTTGCGAGACCCCCGCCAAGCTTCTGCCGATCCCAATCGTTTTTGACGATCCGTTGTTCGGCTTCGCGGCGAACGTGGCCGTGATGTTTACCTTCGCCGACGGGAGCAAGCGCGAGCTGAAGAGCGACGCCAAGGGGGTGGTGATGCTCGAGGCGCCAGGGCAGCAATTCACGGACATCGAGTACCAGTTGAATGAGATGCGGCAGAAGCGGCGCGTGTTTCTTCGTCCCGGCGATATTGCCTCCGATTCCGCCGTCTGGCAGCGGCTGGTCAACCTGGGATACGTCCATGAAAGCAATCCCCCTGCCGCTCCGGCGACGCCGGAGGAAATGACGGTCGCCGCCCAACGCTTTCAGGCGGAATTCGGCTTGCCTCCGACCGGAAAGCTGACGCCGCAAACGCGAGAGGCCATCCGAGCGGCGCATGACGTGGATCGCACCGAATGGAAGAAGCGCGAATGGGCTGACCGGCCGGCGCCAAGGCCGGGCGATCCGCAGCCCAAGGCCGAAGTCAGTTAAGTGCGCACGAGCTGCCGAAGCAGGGAAAATGGCCTTAAACATTGCCCGTCATCGTCGATTCGCCTGGATCGAATACCAGGACCCGCGCGACGCGCTGATGCTCGCCAGCACCTTCAGCTCCACCAAGCTGGGATGGCTCAATCTGTTCGAGGATCTTCCCCTCATCAAGACACCCGAGGCAGTCTCCATTCCCACAGTCCTCAGCGGAAACTTCAACCTTCCCGGAGACCGGATTGATCGACCTCACCCCCTGATGAACTTCAGCTATCTCTCCGATCCTCAGCAGCGCAACGAGAAAGGCAAAGTGCCTCAGGCGTTGATCCTCCGCCCAGGCGCTAACCTGCGCAAGATTCTCGCTGACGCCGGACAAACCACCCCACCGGACATCGCAACCCGGATCCGCGCGATGCACGATCTCCATCACAATTTTCTCGGACGATGGCTGCTCAATCCGGGCGTGAAGCGTACTTCCGCCACCGATGGCGTCCTGACCTTCGATTCTGACTTTACCGAGCAGGCGGACCTGGTGGCGGTGAGCGGTCACGGGGGCGGAGGCGCGGTCTTTGGGGACGCCCTGGGGGCCTTCGCAGCGTTCGAACTCGCGAAACTCATGGTCAGCAACGTAAACGTTGCCACCAGCGGTCGCGTAAAATATCTGCTCGTGCCATCCTGCACGAATCTGAAGGAAGATAATTCCACTTCGTGGCTGCCTCTCCTTCGCAAGGACAACCCGTTCCATGGGATCTTCGGCTATGTGGATTCCTATCCCGGCGATGAGGTCGGCGCCTTGATTCACCGACGTTTTGGCGAGCTGATTCAAGGCAACCCCGATATTCCATTGCTCGACGCCTGGAAGCAGGCCAACGGTTCGAGCCCCTGGGGGGCGCTGATGCTGGAGTCGTCGGCCAAGAATGACACCATGCGCAAGTGGGTGACCGAAGCGGGCCTTCCCGACCCGGCAGGGGGGGAGAAGGTGCTGCATTTCGACGCCCGCCACCCCGGCGGCAAAGCGCCTCAGGAGTCATTCGACTTCGAGGCGACTTTTCACCTGGCGAATGGGACGGCCATCACCGCGACCAACAATAGACAGCAGGACGCCGATCAACGTATCGCCGGGTTCTTTCCCGGACAGCGCGGCTCCCTCGAGCTGACCGCGCCGCGAGGGCGTTTTGACGATGGCGACAAAATGGTGGTGATCTTCTTCTACTGGAGAAGCACCAAACTCAAGGTGGACCTGCCGCAGTTCCTGACTTTTGATCCAGTTCCCGGAAAGCTCAGGTTCCTCGCAGATCAGAACAAGGATTCTCCAAATCCTCCCAACCGGATCGACGCCCTGGAGTTCACCTTCGGTCGAGGCGAGTCGAGCGGCGTCACGCTTCAGTATACGGTGAACGCGCAAGCGGCCTCGATGCCGGGACTCTCCAGCGACGGCGCCAGTGCCACGACCATGGGACGATTTCATGTCGCCCTCATCCCTAATCGATCGCTGGGCAACTTCAACGACCGCATTGAGATGTACACCCGCGGCGCCTTCCTTCGAGTGCCATAATTCCACCGGCGGAAAGAGGGGCTCCGCCACCGCCGTGCGTCCGAATCCTGGAGGTTCGGCTATGATTCGCGCGTCATGCAGCACCTGATCGCTTTCCGCGTGCGCTATCCCGAATGCGATCCGATGGGATACGTGCACCACTCGATCTTCCTCCAGTACTTCGAGCTCGGGCGCGTGGAGTTGCTGCGCTCGCTGGGATTCAGCTACGCGGACATGGAACGCGAGGGCGTCTTTTTCGTCGTCGCCAAGGTTGAGGTGAAGTACAAGTCGCCCGCGCGCTACGACGATGAATTGACGCTGATCACGCGCGTCGTCCGCCAGACGCACGTGCGCATCGATCACGTCTACGAGCTCCGCCGCGGCAATACTTTGTTAGCGGAGGCGGCGACGACGATCGCCTGCGTGGGAAAAGATGGGCAAATCCGGCAGATTCCGGACTATCTGACGCACTCGCAATGAGCGCGCGACCCGCGTCGTCATTTACTCGTTGCCAAGTTTAGGTTCGGCATCGATCATATCGAAAGACCTCGCATCCCTGAGGAGGGAACAAGATGTTCATGCGTCGTCCGTCGTTCGAGACATTGGAAGCCCGCGCGCTTCTTTCCACCGTCGTCGTCACCACTCTGTCCGATGAGACCAACGCCAACAGCACCACCAGCCTGCGCGAGGCGATCAGCAAGGCGCTGGCGGGGGATACGATCTCGTTCAAGAGCGGGCTGACCGGGACGATCACGCTCGGTAAGGGCCAGCTCAGCATCGGCAAGAACCTCACCATCACCGGACCGGGCGCGAGCAAGGTTTCCGTCAGCGGGAACAACGCGACGCGCGTCTTCTCGATCAGCTCGGGGAAGGTTTCCATCAGCGGGCTGACCATCAAGAACGGACGAGCGGCCGACAACGGCGGGGGGATCTTCAGCAACTCGACGCTCACGCTCTCCAGTTGCACGATCTCGGGCAATACGGCCTTCGGGCGCAGCACAGTCGACCAGGGACTGAACGCGAACGGCGGCGGGATTTATGCGCGAAATACCTTGACGCTCAGTTCCTGCACCTTCTCCAACAACCAGGCGCAGGGCGGATGGCCGGAGGGGAACGGCAACGGCGGGACCGCGCGCGGCGGGGCGATCTTCAACGACGGCGCCAAACTCTCCATCACCAACTGTACCTTCTCCGGCAACCAGGCGATCGGCGGCGGTGGGTTCGGCTCGGCCGACCTGGCGCTGGCGGGCAATGCGTGGGGTGGCGCGATCTACAATCACAACATCGGCTTCTCCATCAGCGGATCATCCTTCACGTCGAACAAGGCGCTCGGAGGGGATACCACCACGCAAACCGCCGGCGGACAGGCGCGCGGCGGGGCGATCGCCCACGACACCGCGGCGACTTCACTGCTCAGCATCACCAAGACCACCTTCTCCAAGAACCAGGCGACCGGTCACGCAGGCGGCGGGGATGAGAACGGCAACGGGCCCGGCGGAAATGCCTACGGCGGGGCGATCTGGACGCGAGGAGCGACGACGCTGACGGGCGCGACAGTTTCGAGCAACGCCGCCAGCGGGGGCGCGGGTGGCACGTACAAGGGACATCGCCCATTCATCGAGAATGGCGGCAGCGCGTTTGGTGGCGGAATCTTCGCCTCCGCGGCGCTGACGATCTCGGCGTCCACGATCTCCGGCAACGCGGCAACCGCCGGCTTCGGAGGCGATCTGAACGACGCCGCCGGCGGGGGAATCTACACCACCGGCAAGCTCACACTTTCCACCAGCACCATCGACTCGAACAAAGCCGTCGGCGGACAAAGTTTCCAGAGCGGCGTCGCCGGCGCCAGCGCCGACGGCGGCGGGGTTTATGTCAACGCCGCCTCGTCGAGCATCACCGCTTCCACTTTCTCGGCGAACAGCGTCGCCGGCGCGCAAGGCGCGCCGCCACTGCAGGACTTCGGCGGAGGTGGCGGCCCCTTCGGTCCCGCCGGCAATGGCGGCGGAGCGCGCGGCGGAGGACTCTTCAGCGCCCAGGCGATCACACTCATCAACGACACCTTCAACGGCAACAAGGCGACCGGCGGCAAAGGCGGTTTCGGCGTCAGCGATGAGCAGCACGGCGGCACCGGCGGTGGCGCCACCGGCGGGGCCATCTACGATGGCACTGCAAAGGCCGCTTCGACCTTCACCAACCTCACCCTCGCCGGCAACAGCGCCATCGCCGGCGCCGCCGGCGACAACGGCGGCCAAAGCGGTGGCAGCAACGGCGGCGGAATCTACAGCAACTCCTCCCCCGCCCTGAAGCTCGCCAACTCCATCGTCGCGCTCAACAACGCATTCCTCGGCCCTGACATCAACGGCAAGATCGCCTCACAGGGGCACAACCTGATTGGCAAGAACACTGGCTTCTCCGGGCTCGTCTCCTCCGACAAGCGCGGCACCAGCTCCAGCCCGCTCAATCCAAAGCTCGGCTCCCTGGCCAACAATGGCGGGCCGACCAGGACGATGGCGCTGCTGACCGGCAGCCCCGCCATCGACGCCGGGGACAATGCAAAGATTGCTTCGGGCGTCACAACCGATCAGCGCGGCAAAAAGCGCATTTTCAACGCCAAAGTGGACATCGGGGCGTTCGAATTCGGGGCCTAGCGCAAGAACCCGCGGGTTTTCCCGTGCGTAAATCCTTTGCGTGTTATATAATGACCGCGGAGGGACCGTCTTCGCCCGCTCGTTACGCATCCGCCGGGAGAGTGTGTCTTGCGTAAGTCACGCCTGAATCGCAGTTTAGCCCGCGATGGCTTCGTCGAGTCGCTCGAAAGCCGCCTGCTCTTCGTCGCCCCCGGCACGCCCGCCAACCCCAATCCGATCAACAACCTCGTCACCAACCCGATGCCCTCCATCTTCACCTGGACGGCGACGCCCAACACACAGAACTACGACGTGAAACTCGACGGCGTGACACAGACGACCGTCACGACGAACTCCTGGGCCCACCCCGCCTTCACGGTCGGAGCGCACACCTGGCAAATCGTCTCGCGCAACACCGGCACCGGCGAGACAACCGCGGGGCCGGTCTGGAACTTCACGCTCTTCCGGCCGGCGGGATATGACCTCTCGTCGAACCAGGGTTCGGCGAATTTCGCGACGGCGTATAGCCAGGGAATTCGCTTCGCCTTCGTTCGCGCATCGCGCACCACTTTCGCCGGTGCACAGGATTCTCGCGTCACGACCTTCGTCCCCGGCGCCAAGGCCGCCAACATCCTCGTCGGCGTGTATTACCGCGTCCTCCCCAAGGGAGAGAACGAGGCGGGAACGTTCACCGATCCGATTGTCGACGCTGATCAATTCCTGGCCACCGGTGGCGCCTACATGGGCACCGGTTACATGCGCCCGGTGGTGGACGTGGAAGACGGCGAGACGCTCAACACGACTCCGATCAACGGCTACAACCTCAAGACCTGGGTCGTCGCCTTCATCAACCGCATCAAGCAGATGAAGCCGGGGGTGAATCCGCTGGTCTACACCGGCAGCGCGTTCTCCGGAAGCTACCTCGACTCCACGACGGTCAACGCATCCCCGGATTTGTGGATCGCCAACTGGACCGCCGATACCGACCCTCGCGCGACCAACGTCGATCCTCACTATCCCACCAGCGGCACGACCGTCGGCACCGGCCCGTGGCGGACGGCGGGGAAGGAATGGGACTTCTGGCAGTACGACAGCCCCAACGGGCTTGGCTCGCAATACGGCGTTGGCAGCGGCGACATCGATCTCGACGTTTTCCACGGCACCAACGCCGACCACAGCAACGATTACAGCCTGCTCAAGCAGAACTTCGTCATCGGCGCGCCGACGATCCCGACGATCGTCTCGCCCAGCAACGGCGCCACCAACGTCCCGCCGACTAATCTCACGCTCGACTGGAACTCGACCGGCACCATCGCCGGGTACGATGTTTATCTCGACAACAACCTGATCGCGACCAACATCGTGCCGAGCCAGTACACGATCTCGAGCGTCGCCGGCGGGGCGCACACGTGGCGGATCGTGGCCAAGGGCGTCATCTCGGATGATGACACGCACGTTTCGAGCCCGACGTGGAGCTTCACCGCCGCCGCCCTGCCATTGCCGGGCGTGCCGGGCAATCCCAATCACAATGGCGACATCGTCAACAGCCATCCCGTGACGCTCACCTGGTCGGCGGCGAGCAACGCGACGAGCTACGACGTGTACCTCGGCACGAATCCGACGCCGACCGCGAACGTGACGACACCGTCGTACGGCCCGATCACGCCGACCGATGGGATTCGCATGTGGCGGGTCGTCGCCAAGAACTCGACGGGCAGCACCAATGGCCCGCAGTGGCAATACACGATGGACAAAACCGCGCCGGATGCCGCCTATGCGGCGCCCGTGCCGGTTTACAACGCCACATACGTGGACTTCACCATCACCTACAGCGATGCGACCACGCTGGTCGACATCAGCTCTCTGGACGAGAACGACATCACCGTGACCAGCTTGAACTATTCAGCGAATGCGACTTTCGTGGGTATCGATACCCCCGGCAACGGCTCAACGCGCATCGCGACGTACCGGCTGGCCGCCCCCGGTGGAACATGGGAACCGTCAGACAACGGACAGTACACCGTCAAGATGAACGCCTCCCAGGTGAAAGATACCGCTGGCAACTTCCGCGCCGCCGGGGACATGGGCACCTTCGTTGTGAACTTCACGCCCTTCGCGCATATGGATGGGTCGCTTCTGCACCTCGATTTTGACGGGACGACCACGCCCCTCGCTCTCTCTCATGCCAGCGGCACGTATTCCGTCATGAAGGGGACGACAACGCTGAACTTCAATGGCGTTACCGCCATCAGCGCGGATGGGACCTCGCTTGTGGACCTGCTTAACATCGCCAGCGGTATTCCGGTTCCGTTCACGTTCAACGGTTACACCGGAAACGATGAGCTTACACTGCAATCGGGGAGTGTTGGTTTCGACAGCGACCTTGGCGCCACCGGCCCGAACCTGCATGTGAAGGTGAACCTTGGCGCATCGGCGCTCTTCAACTCGACACAGCACCTTCGTGGGCTGACAGTCGATGGCAACGCCGCCGTCGCCGCGGGCGGGGATAAGGTGATCGTCACTCACTCCCTCGCCATCAGTGGCAAGCTCGATCTGAGCGACAACGATCTGCTCCTGAAGTACACCTCGGCCAGTCCGATCGGCACATGGAACGGCGCCGCCTACGATGGCATCTCGGGAATGATCGCCTCTGGAAACAACGGCGGCGCGTGGGATGGGCCCGGCCTGGTGACGACGCAATCCGCCGCTCTGAGCAACTTGACGACGCTCGGCGTCGCTGAAGCCGCCGACGCGCTCGGCCTGATGCCAGGCGATACCGCACTCTTCGATGGCGAGACCGTCGACGCCGCCACCGTGATCGTCAAATACACCTACGGCGGTGACGCGAACATCGACGGCGTCATCAACGCCGACGATTACGCGACCATCGACTTCAACTCCAACAATCCCGCGGCCCACAATTACTTCAACGGCGACTTCAATCTCGATGGCGTGATCAACGCCGACGATTACAGCGTCATCGATTTCAACAACACCGCCCAGGGCTCGCCCCTGTAATACCCGCGGTTTCTCCCCCAAAAGGGTGATTGATTAACCTTTCAACCGCGTCGATCCTTTGGGAATGACCGTCAAACGCCGCGGGGCTTTCACGCTGGTCGAACTGCTCGTGGTCATCGGCATCATCGCCGTGCTGATCGGGATTCTTCTCCCCACCCTCGGCCGGGCGCGTGAGGCGGCGCAGCGCACGCAGTGCCTGAGCAACCTGCGGCAACTGCACACGTTTATCGTGATGTACTCCAACACATATAAAGATTGCGTGCCCCTTGGAACGTGGAACGGATACCACCAGCAAAACTACATGGTCTGGCGCCAAGGCAAGAACGAGCCAATCATGTTCGGCTTGATGATTCCGGCGAGGATGGCGCCGACGCCCAAGGCGTATTACTGTCCATCGGACGTGCATCCCGAGGGGCAGTTCAACACCCCAACCAATCCCTGGCCGCCCGTGGCCGGCCAATCCCAGAACACCCGCATCGGCTACGGCTGTCGACCGATCGATGCAAAGGGCAACGTTGTGAGCTGGGATGGTGATGCGCCATACCCCGGAACGTTCCTGAAGATGAATTTCCAGCGCCTGGGGAAGTACAAGAGCATGGCGATTCTCTCGGACGTCTTCGCTTCCCAGGAACGCGTCAATAAGGCTCACCGCAAGGGGATTCACGTTCTATACGGTCACGGCGGGGCGAAGTGGATCGACCGCAAACTGATTCAGAAAGACCTGGCGATGTGCTCCGATTCATTCGAGCATACCTTTGGCGATCCAGCGCAGGACAGGATCTGGCTCCTGCTGGATAAGCAGTAACCGGCTGATACGATCGCTTTAATGTGGTCGCGCCGACCCCACGCCTTCACCATCATCGAACTGCTCACCGTCGTCGGCATCATCGCCATCCTGATCGGCTTGCTGATGCCGGCGATGATGCGAGCGCGGGCGGCGGCGAAATCGCTGGTCTGCCAATCCAACCTCCGCCAGATCATGCAGGCGGCCCTCACCCGCAGCGTCGAGCATCGCGGGTATGTGCAGATCGCCGGGGCGACCAACGGAATCTCCTTCGTCTCTCCGGAAAATCTCGACGACGCCGAGCAAAAGCGCTACACCTGGTACACCGATGCCGGCTTCCTGCGGCCGGCGCCCTTGCAGGCGGCGCTGGCGCCGTACCTTGGGAACCGCAACGTCCGCACGGACAATCCGGAAAACATGCTGGCGGACATCGACCAGGGCGTGGTGAAGAAGGTCTTCGTCTGCCCCGCGCAGTTCGAGCCTCAGCCTGGGATCATGATCTCGGGCGGCGGATGGTTCGCGCCGAGCGTGCCGACGAGCTATGCCTACAACGAGGGGCTGATGGGGTTCGAAGGCTTCTCGCAGCATCGGCTGCGCGGCAACCTCACCAAGGCCCACCCGGCGGCGGAGATCGTCTTCATGACCGACGCCGTCCCGCGCGAAGAGCTCGGACTGGGATACATCGCGTGGTTCCCGACGCCCGAGGGGCGCTGCACGCTGGCGGAGTGCTATACCAACGACAATGGCAGCATGCTCGCGGGCATGCACAGCCAGTTCGATATGCTGCGGCATCCCAATTTCAGGATGAACGTGGTTTTCTGCGACGGGCACGTCGAGGCACTGGTGATCGATCGCGAGTTATCTCGCGGCGTCCTGTTGTCGGAATGATCGCTGACCTTATACAATTCGCCGGCACATGATGACCGTAGTTGAGGATTCCCTTTGACAGACAAAGCCGATCACCCCCCACTTCCGCAGGCCTTCGCTGACCTGGGCGTGCGCCCGTCCATCCTTCGCGGACTCGCCGAAGCGAAGTTCGAGAAGCCGTCAGAGATTCAAACCCTGCTGATCCCCAAGGCGCTCGGGGGAGGCGATCTGCTCGGTCAGGCGCGCACCGGCACGGGAAAGACCGCGGCGTTCGGCATCCCGATCCTTCAGCGCGCAGAGAAGGGCGTGGCGACGCAGGCGATCATCCTCGTCCCCACGCGCGAGCTTGCGGTACAGGTCGATTCCGAACTCAAACGCCTCGGCCAGTTCACACCAATCCGAACCTGCCCCGTCTACGGCGGGCAAAAAATCACCGCCCAGATGAAGTTCCTCAAGCACGGCCCGGAAATCGTCGTCGGCACGCCGGGACGAGTGATGGATCTACTTGAGCGGCGGATCATCAACTTCTACAACGTGCGCTTCGTCGTGCTGGACGAAGTCGATCGCATGCTGGACATCGGCTTCCGCGATGACATCCGCAAGATCCTCACCCAGATCAAGGGAATGTCGGAGGAGGGGAATGAAGCATCCCACCAGACAATCTTCGTCAGCGCGACCATCAGCGACGAGATCGAGAAGCTCGCGCGTCGCTATATGCGCGAGCCGGTGGAGAAGCTGATCGCGCCCGGCGCGGACGACAAACCGACGGTCGAGGAAGTTGAGCAGTATTACCTCTCGGTCCAACCCTGGGACAAGTATCGCCTGCTCCGCACGCTGCTGGAGAAGGAAAACCCCGACCTGGCGATTGTCTTCACCCGCACCAAGCGCGGCGCCGAGAAACTGGCCCGAAAGCTCCACGCCGACGGGATCGAGTGCCGCGAGATCCACGGCAACCTGGCGCAGAACAAGCGCGATCACGTGATGAAAGGCTTCCGCCACGGGAAGTTCGACGTTCTGATCGCCACCGATCTCGCATCCCGCGGCATCGATGTCGCGGATATCTCGCACATCATTAACTACGACATCCCCGAGGACCCCGAGGTCTACGTGCATCGAGTGGGTCGTACCGCGCGTATGGGCGCCAAAGGGCGCGCATTCACCTTCGTGATGAACGATCAGGGGGATGAGCTGACCAAGGTGGAGAACCTGATCAACATGGTGATCCCCCTGGGAACGGTGGAAGGTTTCGAGCCAAGACCGACTCCCGCGGATTGGACGGACGCGAAACCGGGCGCGTACGTCCCAACCGGGGAAGCGAAACCGGTGGTCAATCGATATGAGCGCGCGTATTCACCGTCGGGGACGGGTACGAGCGCGGGGAATGAGCGAGCACCCGTGACGATTCAAGCACCCCCCAGGACGATCGGGAGTAAGATTCCGATCAATCGACGACACAAGCGACGACGGTGAGCGTGAGAACCACCCGCTGAAGCGGGTTCACCCGGGTATCACACACCGGATTTACCCATGTCGCGCCGGGTGAACTCGCTTTAGCGAGTGGTTGCTTTTAGTTATGCTCGGGTCATGGGGTTCCGAAAGTTCTCGCATTCCAAGCACGAGCGCACCGAGGGTAAGCACCGGTTCGAGCATTGGTATCGCGACAACACGGTCTATTTCATCACATCCAAGGTGCGCGACGGTCTCCACGCGTTTGCGAGCGAAGAAGCGAAGCAAATATTCTGGGACAGGTTCACCTACTGGACTAATTATTTCGCATTCGTCCCCTGGATCACAACGCTGATGGTGAACCACTACCACACCGTCGGTTACATGAAAGTCGGTGACGATTTGGGTGTGATGATGCAGCGCATCCATGGCTCCGTCGCGAAGCTCGTCAACGACACGCTTCCTGAGAGGCATCTTCCCTTCTGGCGCACGAAGGATGGCAAAGACTACTTCGACGGTTGCCTTCGCAATGTCATGCAATGCACGCGCGCTTATCGCTACACCAAGTTGCAAGCGGTTCGCGCGGGGATCGTGAAAGATTATCGTCTCTATCCGCACACGCGCGTTAGCATCGATCTGGATGTCGGAATTCGGCGCGCACTTCAGATCAACGCCTTCATGGAAAACGTGCGCTACCAGCGATACGAGCACTGAGAATGGCGCAAACCGATCCAATCTCTCCGCTGGTCCTCGACGAATACCTCGCAGCGGGGGATGCGCGCTTTCTCGATGCGCTGCGCAGTTTCCACGAGCCCAAGAAGCTCAGCGGCGTCGCGGAGAGGTGGAAGAAAGACCACCGCCCCTGGGCGAGGGAGCAGATCTTCGCGTATCTGGAGCTTCCGCTGAATTGCCTCGGGCATGAGACGGTCGTCAAACGGCTGTTCAAATGGGCGGAGGAACGCGGTGACGATGAATTGATGGCGGCGTTTGCGGTGGCGTTTGACCGGCTCGTGCGGCGCATCCGCAAGCGCAAGTTCAGGTATGACTATCGCACGCGCGAGAGTTGGTCGGAGGAGCGCCTCGTCGCGCCGCGGAATTCGCTGCCGCACGTGGATAAGGGGACGCGCGTTGCGCAGAACCCCAAGACGCTGGAGCGGATCGTCGTCGGCAAGCGCGTGCCGAAGGATGGCCTGCTCTTCAAGTACCACACGCGCTATTACCTGCGAAGACGCGCGTGGCGATATTTCCGGCGCAAGGGTTTTCAGAAGCCAAGTGAGTACTGCCCGTCCGTAGCGCTGGTGCTGAAGCGTTATACCGACGGGTTTCTCGTCTCGGGCGAGAGCCTGATCGATTCGTGGTCGCTGATGCACGCCTGCTTCGGCGAGAGCGACGTGCTGGAGATCGACGCATCGACGATCAACGTCCGCGCGGGAAGAAGCCTCGCGGAGATGACCGCGGCGCCGCAGTTTCCGGAGCTTTGGCAGGACGCGAAGGCGACGCGGACGCTCGTCTCGCTGCTGACGGCCGCGAAAGCGCGAGCAGTCCGCGTCTGGGCGATGCAACTGCTGCGGCGTGATCACATGGATCACTTCGCGAGCTTTTCCGCCGAGGAGATCCTTCCGCTGCTCGATCACGAGGATGGCGAAGTCCAGCAATTCGCGGCCGAGATGCTGGAGCGGTCGACTTCGCTGGCGAAGCTCGATCTGGCGACGTGGTTGAAGCTGCTCGAGACGCGCAACGTCGCGGCCCTCGAGATCATCGCGCGATTAATGATGCAGCATGTCCGCGCCGATCAGTTGACGCTGGAACAGATGGTCGACCTGGCGAACGCCGCGCCGGTGCCCGTCGCCCGCCTGGGCTTGTCCTTCCTGCAAAGCCGGCGGATTGAATCCGCCGGGGAACGCCTCACGATTTCGCGTCTCTCCGCCGCTCGCAGCGCCGGCGTGGCTGGGGAGATCACCACGTGGGCGCTCTCGATCCTCGGCGCCGCGGAGCATTACGACGTCGAGGCGGTCTCGCGGTTCTTCGACAGCTTGCTGGAACCCGCGCGAAGTGCGGCTTGGGCGTGGCTCAGCGCGGAATCCGCAGGGTACAACGACCCCGCGCTATGGAGCCGGTTGATCGAGACCCCTTATGACGATGTGCGCTTCGCGGTCGTCAAAGAGCTTCAGCGCCGCTCGACTCTGCCCGGCGCTTCGATCGATCAGATCACCTTCGTCTGGACGAGCGTCCTGCTCGGCATCCATCGCGGCGGGCGCGCCAAGCTCGCGGCGCTCAAGCAAATCAGCCTTGCCATCGCCGATGATCCCGCACAAGCCGAGCTGCTGCTCCCCGTGCTCGCGGTAGCGATTCGATCGGTGAGGCTTCCCGAGGTTCGAAGCGGTTTATCCGCGATCGTCGCCGCAGTCGAAGATCATCCGACCCTGGCCGATGCCATCCGCAAACATCTTCCCGAGCTCGAGCTTTCGGCGGAGGTGGCGGTATGAAGATGGACCTCGCCTACGCCGGGCACAGCGCCGTCATCGATCGCCCCGGGAGGCAGACCTTTCAACTCGTCCCGAACCTCACGCGCGATCCCGTGGCGTTCGATGCGCCGCTGCTCAAGCCGCTGCGTTTCCGCGAGGCCATGAGCGCCCTGCACGAAGGCGTCATCAGCGATCTGCGTTTCAAGAAGAAGGACAAGAGCGCCTACCTCGCCTGGAAGAAAGGCCAGGCGGGAAGAGAGCCGAGCATCCGGCGCGAGGCGCTGCGGGCGGCGCTGGCGGAGGCGCTCTCGAAGCATGCCATCCCGGTCGAATCAGATTTCATGAACAAGTTCGAGGGTGCGCGCAAACGATACTGGGAAGCTCGGCGGGAGTACTCGAATTATCTCTACAAGCACGATCAGCAGCTCTGGCGAAAGCTCATGCCGTGCGATCCGGTGATCACCGTCGCGGACGACGTCGTCTTCTTCGAGTGCTTCTCGGCGGATGAATCGAGCTACGGCTGCCTGAGCGTCAACCGTGGCGATGGTTTCGGACAAAGCGAGCAGATTCAGTTCGGCACGACCAACGTCGACTACTCGTGGGAGCTGTACAACCACTTCCAATCGCTGCGCAGCTACCGCGAGACGCGCTTTCGCATCGATCCGATGGGCTTTGAGGTGGCGACGACCGAGCGGCCCGGCTATCGCGAGGAGAAGATCGATCTGCCCAACTCCTGGCTGCGCGGATTCATGCAGATCCAGGCGGCGATGGGGACGCCGACCGTTGCAAAGGTGCCGCTGTCGCGCGAGGCGGTGTACTCGATCCTCGCGTGGATGAAGCGGCACAAGGCGAAGAGCTCACCCCGCGCCATTCGATTCGAGCTCACGCCGGGGCAATCGCCCCGGATGGTATTGGAACCCTGGGAAATCCCTATCACGTCCCATGGCACACGCTACGAAGGTCCATTGATCGAGCCGGTTCGTATCTGGGGCGGACGGCGGCTGTTGATGCTGGCGCGCGTGCTGCCGATCGCCGACCGGTTCGATGTGTACCTCCTGGGCACGGGTCTGCCGAGTTTCTGGGTCGCGCAGATGGGGGAGATGCGGCTCACGCTGGGACTGTCGGGATGGACGACCAACGATTGGACGCGGGGGAGCGCTCTCGATCTTCTCGCGCCTCCCGCGGCGCCGTCGCCGGACGCGATCGACAACGTCGGGGCGATTTTGCGAGCCAAGCGCGCGATGACCGCTCAGCAGATTGAGCAGGAAGCTGGTTTGGATGCCGCGCGTGCGGCTGCTGCACTGCGTCAACTCGCGCAGATGGGGCAAGTCATCTACGACCTGTCGGCCCAGGTCTATCGCTGGCGGCAGATCATGCCCAAGGCGATCGGTGAGGCGGAACTTGGCCCGGAGCATCCTGAGCTGATGGGCGCCCGGCAGCTCATGGAGCGCGATCAGACGAAGTTGGAATCGCGCATCGATGCGCCCAGCGGCGGGGGGCACATCATCGCCGGCAGAGTTGCAAATACGCCGGTCGAGATCCTGCTTGATCCCGATCAGCGTATCCGCCGGGGAAAGTGCGTATGCGGCTATTACAGGCAGTTCGCGCTCAAGAACGGCCCCTGCCGGCACATGCTCGCGCTGCGATGGAAGGCGTCGGTCGGGTCGTTGGAAGCGTATCGGCAGAGTGGTTGGTACAACCGATTGTTGGGAAGGAAAGGATGAATGATGAATGCAGAATGATGAATCAGGAAAAGCAATTCTGCATTCACCATTCTGCATTCTGCATTGAACTTGACTCGGGGCGCGCTTGGGCGACTGAGACAGTTTCTGCGGCGTTCCGCCGTGGGTGACGGTCGACCTCCCATGCATCCCCAGAACCGTTGTTCGTTTTGCCACCGTCACTACTAGTGCGGTGACCAAGACAACTCAAGAGTTTTCCCCGCACTAGTAGTGACGGTGGCTTGAGTGAACGGTCCTGGTCCGAAGGATGAAGTCAGTCGCCCGGCCGCCCCGGGTCATTTTGAATGGATTTGGGCCTGGGAAACATGGATCACATTTTGCCGGCCATCATCGCTGCGATCGTCACGTGGACGATCTACCTGCTGATGCAGCGCGCGAGGAAGAAACGCGCGCTGGATCAGTTGAATCGGATGATGCGAACGCCCCCGGCGTCGAGACCGACGGGGGAGGTGACGCAGTGGCCGGCTGGTGCGGGGGAGAGAAGACCGGGCGGCGGTTCGCCGCCGGCTATTGTTCCCCCAGCTGCACCGAAAGGTGTGGCGCTGAATCTGGACGCGGGGGCGTTCAAGGCGATCACCGATGCGGAGGCGCGCAGTGCGACCGCGGGCGTCACGTCATGGGGATCGGCGCTGTGGGAGTTCGGACGGCAGAGCATCATCCCGCCGATCACCGATCCGCGGACAAGCCTGATCGATCGCGCGATGGTGGGGCATGGGCTGATCACGCCGGAGGAACTGGTCGAGATCCACGGCATCGGGCTGAAGATGGACGAGCTTCGCCCGTCGCTGGCGAGCGCCTATCAAGCTGGGGAGCGCGCCGTCGGGGACGATCGCGAGGCGCGGGCGCGGCTCAAGGAGCAGAAAAAAGCGGAATCCGCGGAACGCAAGAGGCTTCATGCGGAGGCGGTCAAGCGCCGCAAAGCGACCGACATTATCTTCCTCGGACGCGGCGTCTCGAAGGGATTAAGGGATCGCGCATCCGATGCTGAGAAGCTCCAGAAGGCGGGGTTGCCGTTTCTGGCGACGCCCTCGGAAGTCGCCGCGGCTTTGAATTTGACGATCCCGCGGCTCCGCTGGCTCGCATTCCATTCCGATGCATCGCCGGTTTCGCACTACGCCCGATTCACCGTCCCCAAGCGATCCGGCGGCGAGAGGTTGCTCTCGGCGCCGATGAAGGAACTGGCGGCGGCGCAGGAATGGATCCTGATCAACGTTCTGGAGAAAGTTCCGTGTCATCCCGCGGCCCACGGATTTGTTGCGGGGCGCAGCACGGTGACGAATGCGACGCCGCACGTGCATCGCGACATCATTGTGAATGCAGACCTCAAGGACTTCTTCCCGTCGATCACGTTTCATCGTGTCGCGGGTCTGTTTCGACAGCTCGGGTATTCGCCATGCGTGGCGACGATCTTCGCGCTGCTCTGCACCGATTCGCCGCGGAAGAAGGTGACGTACGCCAACAAGCCCTTCTTCGTCGCCGCCGGGCCGCGGGGGCTGCCGCAGGGGGCGTGCACGAGTCCGGCGATCAGCAATCTGGTCTCGCGGCGGATGGATTCACGTTTGACAGGCATCGCCGGCAAGCTGGGTTGGACGTACACACGTTACGCGGATGACCTGAGCTTTTCCGCCGACGGCGAACCGGCGCAGAAGATAGGATATCTCCTCGCTCGTGTGCGGCACATCACGCAGGATGAGGGTTTCGCGGTCAACGAGAAGAAGACGCGCGTGCTTCGCCGGCAGAATCGGCAGCTCGTCACCGGCATCGTCGTCAACGATCGCCCCGGCATCGATCGACCGACGGTGCGGAGGTTGCGCGCTATCCTGCACCGCGCTAAGACGGAAGGCCTGGAAGCGCAGAATCGCCAGAAGATTCCCCATTTTGAGGCACATCTCGCCGGCATGATCTCCTACATTCACATGATCAATCCGACCCAAGCGGGCAAGCTGCGGCAGGCGTATGAGCAAGTCGCCGCTAAGTGACCGCCGCTCCGTTTCGTGCTACACTTTGCGATTCGAATCTTTACGGAGTTGGTATGTCGGTCAATGTCGCAGTCGTTGGCGCTACCGGCGCGGTCGGGCAGGAATTCCTGACCGTGCTGGCCGAGCGGAATTTCCCAATCAAAAATCTCAAGCTGCTGGCGAGCGCGCGCAGCGCGGGCAAGACCGTCGAGTTCAAAGGCAAGACGTACACGATCGAGGAATTGACCCACGACAGCTTCAAGGACGTGCAGATCGCGCTGTTCAGCGCCGGCGGATCGATCAGCAAAGAGTTCGGCCCCAGCGCGGTGAAGGCCGGCGCGATCGTCGTCGATAACTCCAGCGCCTTTCGCATGAAGGACGGCGTCCCGCTGGTCGTCCCCGAGGTCAACCCCGAGGCGATCCACAAGCACAACGGGTTGATCGCCAACCCCAACTGCTCGACCATCATCATGAACGTCCCCGTCTGGCCGCTGCACCATCAACGAAACGGGGCAAACAGGATCAAGCGGATCATCGTCAGCACCTACCAGGCCGTGAGCGGTGCGGGCGCGTGGGGTTTGTACGAGCTGGATGCGCAGCTCAAGAGCTACGCCGCGGGCGGCGAGATCAAGAAAGAAAAGTTCCCCCACCAGATCGCCAACAACCTCTTCAGCCATAACACAAAGATCGCCGAGAACGGCTACAACGAGGAAGAGAACAAGATGGTGAACGAGACGCGCAAGATCTTCGGCGATCCGAAGATCATGGTGACCGCGACCTGCGTGCGCGTCCCCATCCCGCGCGCCCATAGCGAATCGATCAACCTCGAGTTCGAACGCCCGATGACTCCCGCGCAGGTGCGGGAGATTTTGGCGAAGGCGCCGGGCGTGAAGATCGTCGACGACGTCGAGAAGAATCATTTCCCCATGCCGCTGGAAGCCAGCGGCCAGGACGATGTGCTGGTTGGGCGCATTCGCCAGGACATCAGCCGCGATGATGGGCGAGGGATCGAGATTTTCGTCTCGGGCGATCAAGTTCGCAAAGGCGCCGCGACCAACGCCGTGCAGATCGCCGAGAAACTGGTTTAGAATTCGATTCACCACGGAGGCACGGAGACACGGAGGCGCGCCGGTTAACCAGCGCGCCTCCGTGTCTCCGTGCCTCCGTGGTTATCATTTCTTTGATGCCGAGTCAGCGCTACAAGCTCACCCTCGCCTATCGCGGGACGAATTATCATGGGTGGCAGAGCCAGGCGCTGACGGAGAATTACACCGGGCCGATTCCGCAGGAGGGACACGGGATTCCGACGATCCAGGAGACCGTCGCGCGAGCGATCATGTCGGTCGTGCATCATCCGGTCAAGCTCGTCGGCTCATCGCGCACCGATGCAGGCGTGCATGCGAAGGGACAGATCGCGCACTTCGACACCGATCAGATCCAGATCCCGGTTGACGGTCTGCGGCGGGCGATTAATTCGGCGCTGCCGACCGATATCACCGTCAAGGCGCTCGATTCGGTTGCGGATGATTTCGATGCGATCACCTCGACCGTCAGCAAGCGATACCAATACGCGATCTGGAACCACGTCGATCGCCCGACGTTCTTCCCCGATCTGGTGTGGCACCGGTGGCAGACGCTCGATTTGGACGCGATGAAGCAAGCGTCGCGGCGGCTGGTGGGGGAGCATGATTTCGCGAGCTTTGCGCGTCCGGGGCATGGGCGCGAGAACACCATTCGCACCGTGCTGGCGTGCGATGTTTCACATCGCGGCGCGATGGTCGTGATCGGCGTCGAGGGGACGGGCTTTCTGTGGAACATGGTGCGGATCATCGTGGGCACGCTCGTCGAGGTGGGGCTTGGAAAATTCACGCCGGCAGATATCGATCGCATGCTCGCCGCCCGCGATCGGCAGGCGGCGGGGGCGACGGCGCCGCCGCATGGCTTGTATTTGCAGTGGATTCGCACGCGGTGAGGCCGCACAGACGGTAAAGTTTCACGCACTTGCCATCCGCGGAATTGAATTGCATGTCATCCGCATGGCCAGTACTGCCACCCCGGACAAAACCGCTTCGCCGAAACTCATCGCGCCGCGTGAGGATGCCGCCCGGCATTTACGCAACGCGATCGAGAAGGGCGGGCAGCTCAAGAACCTTCGGCTGCGCAACGGCGAGGACCTCGACGACGCGCGCGGTCACAAGCTGATCTGGGTGCAGGATGCGACCGATCTGCTGAACCAGATGTTCGATTCGCCGGGAGCGGCGGATTTCTTCAACGACTGGGTGGGCAAGGTTTATCCCGAGTACGCCGACCTGGGTAATTTCATCGAGCAGTTTTCCGCGGAGATCGATCACCGCATCGACCGGCTGCGTACGGTCCTCAAGCGCGTCGAGCAACTTCCCACCGCCGTCAGCACAGGAGCAGAGACGAAAATGCCGCAAGATCCACAGACCGCTCACCAGACCGCGCACCAACCGCCGCCCTCCCCGCCCGCTTCGCAGAAGGTATTGCTGGTTTCCGCCAGCGACGCCGTCGCTCAGTTCATGCAGCAGCTCGGCGTCGCGACCATCGCCGCCGACAGCGGAAATGGATTGATCGAGACTCTCGAAGCGGCGGGCGGCGTTGGTTTCGCCGTCATCGCCATCAACGCCGCCGAGCCGCTCGACGCGGGGAGGATGTTCAAGCTCGGCTACACCGCCGGGAAGCTGGGCGCTCGGCGGACGTGCCTGCTCCATGCGGGCGCCGATCAATCCCTCGCCGCCAACATGCACGGCATGACACAAATCCACCTAGACACAGGAGGCGGCTGGCAGCTGCACCTCGCGCGGCAGATGAAGCGCAGCGGATGCGAGGTCGATCTCAACCGTCTCGCGTGAGGCCGCCGCGCGACCGTCACTCAGTCGATGAAGGTCCGCATGGCGGACCCTACGAACGGCTGAAACGCGTAGGGTCCGCCGTGCGGACCGAATCATGTCCATTCGAGCGGCACGCCCTGATCGCGCAGGAGCGATTGGAACTCCTCCAGCAGCTCTTTCTTCTCTCGCACCGCGCGCGGGGGGATTTTCTTGTCGATGCAGAACGCCGCGAGCAGCCCGGCGGATTCTCCGATGTTCCACTCCACGGGATGCAGGCGATAACACCCGTTGCTGATGTGCGTGACGCCCAGGTTCTTGCAGGCGGGAAGGAGATTATCCATGCGGATCGGAATCAGCGCGCCCAGTGGAATCTGGAACGGTAGGGAGGGTACGTCGATGTAGTTCTTCCCGCCGGTGCTGGGGTGGAGATCGATGTTGTACGAGCCGATGCCGACGCTGTCGTAAAACTGTTCTGCGGAAGTCTTCCCTTCGCGCGCTGATTTTCCGACGTGGTTTTCAGTCACCGTGAAGAGCGCCTTGATGCGGCGAGATTCGCGGAAGTACGGCGCCATCGCCAGGCCGTCGTCGGTACCCACCAGGTCCGGGCGGAGATAAAGCCCCGGATATCCGGTCTTGCCGTCTGGCCGCGGGGCGTCCGTCTGCATCCAATACATCAGCGACAGCGAGAGTTGCTTCGATTCTTCAAGGTAAACCGCGACGTCCTCCGGCGGCTTGTCGATGACGTTGTGCTCGAAGTAATCGTTCTGCGGCCAGTTGACCAGCGTCACCTCGTGCGGCTCATGTCCCGGTTGATAGATGTCGCGGCGGATGATCTTGCGGTAGTTCCAGAAATTCGGCTTCTCCGGCGCGGCGTCATCCGGGAACAGAAGGCGCGTGAGTGGCTTGAGCGTGGTCGGCCGCGTGTGAGTCCAGCTCAGCAACTTCCCCGGCCACGCCGGCGTCAGGTGCGGCGCGTAGTCGCGCCAGCGCTCGTATTGCTGCGGCTTGTCAATGAGGTGTTCGGCGCCGGGCGTCGGATCGAACGCGACGGGGAAGCACCACGTGAACCCCTGCACATTCTCCGGCTGCGCGATGTCGGGCGCATGCGGCTCGCCGAAGTCTTTTTGCGACTCTGCGCCCGATACATATTCCACCCCCGCCGCCGGCAACAAGTCGCCCAACTCCGTCGCATCCAGCACCATCTCGGCGAAAACCGTGACAGCCACGGTTTTTGTAAGATGTTGCAGTTGCACGGCTTGGATTCTCGTCTGGTCCTTTTGTGCGCTCACCAGCTTATGGCGCCGCAGAATCCGAACGCGGGCAGTCGTGACGTGGGGGGCGAGCATTTCCTCCAGGACCGCCAGCGCGACGCGCGGCTCATGACACAGTGGCGAGACCCCACCCCCACCCGGGTTGAGCTTGGGGTCGCTCCTGGCAGCGTCGGTCAGCGGGTGATTGCGGCGGTAATAGTCGCGGACGCGCTCGCGGAAGTCGCGATATCGTCGCGTCCCTCCGCCGCGGTTCTCGCGCAGGGCTCCGTTCTCATCGGGCGGGACCGCCTGGCTGGTGAGCTGGCCTCCGATCCAGTCGGTTTCTTCGGTGAGAATGACGGATTTGCCAAGTGATGCGGCGGCGAGCGCTGCCGCCACCCCTCCGGTTCCACCGCCGATGATGAGGATGTCGCAACTTCGGTTCATCGTTGTTGCTCGTTGAATCGCCGGTTGAACTGCTCTGATCCGCCGCGGGGGATGGTGATGGTCTCCCACTTGTCCTTCGCGAGGTAGCGTGCGAGTTGCACGATCTGCCCGACGTGATAGCCGCAGTGGGCCAGGGAGCGGTGCAGCGCATCGATGACGATGTGCGGCTCGCCGCGGATGGTGATCGTCTTCGCCAGGTCGTCGGGCGTGAGCGATGCGAGTGTGTCGAAGAGAATCTGCCAGGCGCGTTCCCAGTGCTGGAGGATCGCATCTCGGTCAGGGAAGTCATCGACAAATTCCCCGTCGCGGTTGCGGTCGGGCTTGTCACCGTCCGTCGTGAGCAAGTCGGTGAAGCGCGAGCGGAGGTTGCCGCCGACGTGCTTCATGATGACCGCAATGCTGTTGGTGTTTTCGTCCAGGGGAATGCGGAGCTGGTCATCGGTGAGCTGAACGATGGCCGTGTCGGCGAGCCGCTTTTGGGCACGGAAGTTTTTTGCAATGGAGTCCAGAAACAGCTGAGCGACCATGGGCACTTCCTCTTTGCGGTCTGCGGTTTTACTCTCAACGTACGCGCGATGCGAATCGTTCACGTCATCACTCGTCTGATCATCGGTGGCGCACAGGAGAACACGCTGCTCTCCTGCGAGGGGCAGCACCAGCGTGGACATGATGTCACGCTGATCACCGGTCCGCCCATCGGACCCGAAGGCTCGCTCATGGAGCGCGCGACGAGTTTCGGATATCGCGTCATCGTCGTCGATGAGATGCGGCGATCCATTCTGCCCGGGAAGGATTTTCTCACGTACCACCGCCTGACCAAGTTGACCGAAGACCTCAAACCCGACATCGTCCACACCCACAGCAGCAAGGCGGGCATCCTGGGGCGCTGGGCGGCGCATCGGGCGCGGGCGCCGCGCATTATCCACACCATCCACGGATTGGCGTTCACCGCGTCGACATCGCCCGCGGCGAACATGGTGTATCGCGTGCTCGAGCGGCAGACGGTGCCGATCACGACAAAAATAGTCTGCGTCGCCGATGCCATGCGCGATCAGTCGCTCGCCGCCAAGATCGGTCGGGCGGAGCAATATGTGACGGTTTATAGCGGGATGGAGACGCAGCCGTTCCTGAACCCGCCGGTGGCGCGGGATGAAATGCGACGGCAGCTGGGGCTGTCGGAGGAGCACGTCGTTGTTGGCACGATTGCGCGGCTGTTTCACCTCAAGGGTCATGACGATCTTCTCAGCCTCGCTCCGGGTCTCTGTCGAAAGCACCCGAACCTGCGTTTCCTCTGGGTCGGCGACGGCCTGCTGCGGCACCAGTTCGAGCAGCGGATCGACCAGATGGGTCTGCGCGATCGGTTCATCCTGACCGGCCTTGTGCCGCCCGGGCGGATTCCGGAGTTGACCGGCGCGATGGACATCCTCGTGCATCCCTCTCGCCGCGAAGGTTTGGCGCGGGCGATCGTGCAGGGACAACTCGCGGGCGCGCCGGCGATCGCGTACGACATCGACGGGAATCGCGAAGGATTGAGCGACGGAAAGACCGGCTACATCCTCCCGCCGTTCGAATGCCGGATGCTCGCGGAGAAGATTTCGTTTCTGGTGGAAAATGCTCCGCAGCGCCGCCAGATGGGGTTGGCGGGGAGGGAATTTGCGCTGGGGCGGTTCGATGCGCGGGTGATGGTGGAGGCGCTGGAGCGCGTTTACGCGTCGGTCTAAAACATCGGCACGGGGTGCTGGAAGCGGAACCAGAGGAAGAACGCGTAGATCGCCAGGATGATCCCGATGAACAGCAGCCACCAGATCCGCCAATCCAAGAGGCCGTGGTAACGCCGCTTGTCCTCTTCGGGCAGCTTTGCGTATTGCGGCGTCCAGAGGATCGGCTCGACTTTTTCCGCCGGCGGAGGCTTGGTGAACCAGGAAACCACCGCGATCGTCAGCACGCAGAAGCACCAGGTGAAGAACGCGCGGTGCAGGTAGACGCCTTGCTGGCCCTTGATGAAGCGGTCGAAGGCGAAGCTGAAGAGGAATCCCAGCACGATCGTCGCCAGCGCGCCCGGCGTGTTGGCGCGGCGCCACAGAAGTCCCGCGCAGAAAATCACGCTGAATGGGGGGGCGATGAAGAAGAAAATGTTCTGCACCTTCACGAACAGCGGGTCCTTGGGCGTCAGGCTGAAATACCAGGCGATGCCCGCGCTGGCGGCGAGCACGAACACGCCGGCCAATTGTCCGAAGCGAACCTGCTGCTGATCGGTTGAATCGGGGCGTAAGAGCTTCTTGTAAAAATCGATCGTGATGAGCGTGGACGCGGAATTGAGGACGGCCGACAGGTTGGACATGAGCGCCGCCGCCATCGCCGCGAGGATCAGCCCGCGCAGTCCCGGCCAGACCAGCTTTTGCACGAGCGTGAGATACGCCGCATCAGCGGGTTTGAAGTCCGGGCCGAGCAGCTTGTAGGCGAGCACCCCGGGGAAGACGAAGAAGAACGGCGTGATGATGTGCAGGAACCCGGCGCCAATGACGCCCATGCGCGCGTTCCATTCGTCCTTCGCGGCCAGCACGCGCTGAACCATGTGCTGGCTGGTGCACGTGTACCAGATGCCGACGGTAAGGAACCCGGTGAAGACGCCGGTGAAAGGGAAGCGCTCGTGGGTGACGGGGAGGAAGACCTGGAATTTGTCGGGGGCTTCACGCGCGTAGGCGAGCAACCCTCCGCTTCCGCGGAGGGCTATTAGTCCGAGGATGGGGACTAAGACTCCTCCGATGCCCAGGATGATGATCTGCATGAAGTCGGTCCACGCCGCCGACCGCAAGCCGCCGTAGATCGTGTATGTGCCGGTGACGACCGCGAAGAAAATGATGCCCAGTACGACATGCGCGTGCGGATCGGCCGTCCACCCTCCCAGGAACGGCCCAAGCATGCGCTCGAAAGCGAGTCCGCCGGCGTAGAGCGTGCCGGCGAGGATTGCACCGACGTAACCGACCACCAGCGACGCGGAGAAGATGTATCGGCAGACGGTGTCGTACCGCCGTTCGAGGAATTCGGGGATCGTGTACAGGTTGGTGCGAACGTAATACGGCAGGAAGACCCAGATGAAGATCGTGTAGATGATCCAGCAGTTCCAACTGGCCGTCGCGGCGACGATGCCGTACTTGTAGCCGATGCCCGCGTTGGCGATGAAGTGTTCGCTGGAGACATCCGATGCGAGCATCGAGCTGGCGATGACGTACCACGGCAGCGTCTTGCCGCCCAGGAAATAGCCGCGCGTCGTTTTCTTCCGCCCGATCGAAACCCAAAACCCCAGCCCGACGGCGGCGAGCATATAGAGAATGAAGATGACCAGGTCGAGTGAGCCGAGGGAGATCTGCTGCGGCATCTCCACGTAGCATGGCCGTCTCGGCCATGATTTGCAAAACAATGGGCGAGACGCCCATGCTACGGAAGAACATCGCGAGTTCGCGTGCCATTCACCACGCGTTCGATCTTCAGCGGATTGGAATTCTGCAACGCCGGCGGGAGCATTTGGTCGGGCGTGTCCTGGTAGGCGACCATCCGCACCCAGCGACGGATTGCCGCCGAGCCGACGCTCGTGCTCGCGGGGTCGGTCGTCGCAGGGTACGGCCCGCCGTGGACGATGGCGTTGTTCACCTCCACGCCCGTCGGATATCCGTTGACGATCACCCGGCCGACCTTGGATTCCAGATGACGGATCACGCGCGGCGCCTCGCGATCGCCGGCCGCGAGATGGACCGTGCCGGTCAGACTGCCTTCGAGGTGCTTGATGCAGTCGATGACGTCGGCGACGGTGTCGCAATGCACCACCAGTGTCGCGGGGCCGAAGCATTCCTCGTGCAGTTTGGGCTCCGACCTCCACGTCCGCGCATCGGTCTGGTACAGCGACGGCGAGATCATGGCGAACCCCGCCGATGTTCCCTGCGCCAGCGGCTTGACGCCCTTTACGTTGGCGACAGCGCGAAGCTGCTTCGTGAAATTCTCGCGCAACGGCTGATTCAACATGGTCACCTGCGGGGCGGCCGTCAGCTTGTGCGCCAGCGATGTAATGAATGCGGCATCGTCGCCGACGGTGAAAATCAGCCCCGGCTTGGTGCAGAACTGCCCCCCGCCCAGCAGCACCGACGAGGACACGCCTTCCGCGATCGCATCGCGACGCTCCGACATCGCGCCCGGCAAAACGAACAGCGGGTTGATGCTTCCCATCTCGGCGTAGACCGGTATTGGATTACCGCGTGCGGCCGCAAGATCGAACAGCGCCCGCCCGGCCTTGAGCGATCCGGTGAAGCCGACGGCTGCTGTCGCAGGATGCTTCACCAAGGCGGCGCTGAGCTTGTGATCGCGCCCCTGGAGCAGCTTGAAGACGCCGCCGGGCAGCTTCAGCTTGAGCACCGCATGATCCGCCGCCATGGCAAGCAGCGCGGACGTCCCCGGATGCGCGGGATGGCCCTTGACGACTACCGGGCATCCCGCCGCCAGCGCCGACGCGGTGTCGCCTCCGAGCGTGCCGAACGCGAATGGGAAATTGCTCGCGCCGAACACCGCGACCGGCCCGCGCGGACGCAACATGCGGCGCAGATCAGGCTTGGCGAGCGGCTTTCGCGCTGGATCGGCGGTGTCGATCACCGCCTCCACCCACGATCCTTCACGCACGATCTCGGCGAACATCTTGAGCTGATTTGTTGTGCGCCCGCGCTCGGCGGTCAGGCGTGCGCGGGGGAGGGCGGTCTCCAGTTCGGCGCGCTCGAGTAGTGAGTCCCCGAGGATCAGGATCTGCGCAGCAATTTCATCCAACAATTCCGCCTGCCAGCGCGGCGGAAGGTCCATCTTCTGCTCGAATGCGCGATGTGCCGCTTCGAGTGCGGCGTCAACCTCCCGATCCTGCGCTTCGACGAACGCCGGCTCGAGCGCTCGCCCTGTTGCGGGGTTCATTGCATGTAGCGTCGGTTGGCTCATGGTCCGTCCAATGGTAATTGCCCGAGGAACCCGACGATTCTCCACACGCCGGCTCGCTTGTGAAGGCGGTAAATCGTCTGCCGGCTGCCGGAGAGCATTGATCCGTCCGCCAGTGGGATAGCGCCCGAGAATTGCTTGTGAGCCAGCGCCCGCTCGCCGGCGACGTCGATTCGCGTCAACCGGCATCGCCGGTAGAGCGCTTCGCAATGCGTCATGCCGACGAACTGCTTCTTGAGAAACTCACCCGATGCGATCAGCCACGAATCCCGGTAGTCGCTCAGCCGTGGAAATGTCAGCTCCCACCGATCCGGATCCGCCGAGCCGTTGCAGCGAATTCCTTCGAAAGTTTCCGCGTCGAAGTCGTTCTCGATCATGGACCAGTCCCCGGCGGCGAAGGCTTCGGTGTCGGCGACGATCAGACGCTGCCAGATGAAGTGGCGATCGGGATCGGCCGACGGGTTGAAGTGGTTGGCCGTCACAATGCTTTCACATTCACCAGGGCCGGCTCGGTTCGATCAATGCGAATCGGATTCCGCAGCGCCCGCCCGAAGCCTTGGAATGCGATCACCATCACGTCCCCATCCTTGAGCCGCAGCCGATCCTTGAAGCTGAACAAATCCGCACCGAAGAAATGCACATGTGCGTCCCCCGGCCGGCGATGCTCGGCATGCTTGAAATGGTGATGCTCCAGGTTCGCCAGAGTATGACACATCCACGGCTCGCCGCTGGCGAGCGGGCCGGACCAGATCGTTTTGCCCGCGCGCTCGACGCTGGCGGCGCCGCGGATTTCGTTCGACAGGTCCGTGCCGATCACGATCTCGGGACCGATGGAGCAGGAGCGTAGTTTCGATTGCGCGAGGTAGAGATAGTTCTTCGCTTCGAGGACGTGATCGGAGAATTCGTTTCCCTGCACAAGTCCGATGCGAAGGGGCAAGCCGTCGGCGGAGTTGATGTAACACCCGGCGATTTCGCCCTCGTCGCCGCCGTCGTCGCCGTGGTTAGGGACATCCAGCGGCTCGTCGTGAGCCTTTAGAATGGTCCCGACGCCCTTGTAAAACCATTCCGGCGGCGCGCCGATGCATCCGCCTTTCGGCCGCCCGCCTTCCAGTCCGATGCGGTACATCTTCATCGAATCCGTCTCCGCCGCCGCAGCGCCGTGCATGGATTGGCGGTTCTCCGCGCTGGCCTTGTGCGTCAGACCGGTGCCGGTGACGAAGCATCGGGTCGGCGAGGGATGATCGAATGGGGGAAGAAGCGCCCAGTCGGAATCGCCGCTGTAAATCGAGTCGTAATCTAGTCGGTCATCCGCATATTCGATGATCTGTTCGATTCGCGTCCCGCGGCTCATGGCGCGCTGAGCCAGGTCAAACACGCTCGTGACATCGCGCAGCAACCGCAGCCGCGGCTCTTCCACGACCGCCACCCGCCGACCGTGCTGCGCGTGCGACAACTGGACCAATCGCAAGCTCATTACGATCGGCAGTTTACCACCGCGAGCGCGATCGTCCTAAGATGAGGGTGATGCCGGAAGAGGCCGTGCTATCAGTGGCGGAGATGACTTGTGCCAGTTGCGTTGCGCATGTTGAGAAAGCCGCGCGGCAGGTTGAGGGAGTGCAACAGGTCGCGGTGAACCTCGCTCGCGGGCGCGCGGTGGTTTCCTACGATCCCGCCGCCACGGATCCGCAGACCGTCGCGACGGCCATCACGAATTCCGGCTATCCCGCGCGCGCCGAAACCACCGCCCACGCCAACGCTGAGGAGCGCCGGGTCGCCGAGCACGCCGCCCACGCCGGCGCCTGGCTGCGTCGCGCGGTCGTTGCGATCGTGCTGTGGCTGCCGGTCGAGCTTCTCCACTGGGCGCATGCGGCCGGTCATCACGCCGCGCCGATGTGGGGTCACTGGCTGGCGCTGATGACCAGCACGATCGCGATCATCTACGTCGGATCAGCGTTCTACCGCAGCGCGTGGAAAGCCCTTCGGCGCGGCACGAGCAACATGGACACGCTGATCGCTATGGGCGCTACCGTCGCGTACGTTTACAGCCTGATCGCCTTCGCCGGCTTCCTTAGCGGCGGATGGAACACGCTGCCCGATCTCTACTTCATCGAATCAACCGGTCTGCTGGCATTGATCAGCCTCGGCCACTGGCTCGAAGCCCGCGCCCGCACCGCCGCCGGAAGCGCGATCCGGCAGTTGCTGGAACTCGCGCCGGCAGTCGCACTCAAGGCCGCTTCTCCCTTTCCCGGTATTCCGGGAGAGGGCCGGGGTGAGGGCGAATACGAGCAGACGCCCGTGTCCGCTCTTCACGCCGGCGATCAAATCCTCACCCGCCCCGGCGATCGCATCCCCATCGACGGCGTCGTCATCGACGGTCGTTCGAGCGTCGATGAATCGATGCTCACCGGCGAAAGCATGCCCATCCTCCGCCAGCCCGGCGACACGGTCATTGGCGGTACCCTCAACCTCGACGGCCGGCTCATCGTCCGCGTAACCAGGACCGGCGGGGAGACGGCACTGGCGCAGATCATCAAGCTGGTCGATCAGGCGCAGTCCAGCAAGCCGCCCGTGCAGAAGCTCGCCGACCGCATCGCCGCCGTCTTCGTGCCGACGGTGCTGATGATCGCCCTGGTGACGGCGATTGGGTGGTACGTGGTCGGAACGATGAATCATTGGGATTCCGCGCGCATCTGGGGCGAACTCGCGCGATCGGTATGCAGCGTGCTCATCATCGCCTGCCCGTGCGCGCTGGGACTGGCCGTCCCGGCGGCGCTGATGGTCGGCACAGGCCGCGGAGCTAGGCGGGGCATCCTGATCCGCGATGTGGACGCATTGCAGAATGCGGAGAAGGTGAGCATCGTCGCGCTGGACAAGACCGGCACGATCACGCGCGGCAAGCCCGCGGTGCGTGAGATCATTCCATATGGGAATACCTCGCCCGAGGAACTGTTATCACTCGCCGCGTCGGCGGAGCTGTTCAGCGAGCACCCGGCGGGCAAGGCGATCGTCGCTGAGGCTCGCGCGCGGGGACTAAAGATCGTCGAACCAACGGCCTTCACGAACGAGCCCGGCCTGGGGGTGGTCGCAACGGTCGACGGGAAGCGAATTCTCCCGGGCAATGCTGAATTGATGCAACGCCATGGCATCACTGCATTTCCAGCAATACCGGCCGCTCAAACAACCGTCTTTGTCGCATCCGAACAACCCCTCGGCATCATCACCCTTGCCGACGAGATCAAGCCCGACAGCGTTGAAGCGATCCGCCGACTTCATGCCATCGGATTGCGCACGATGCTGGTGACCGGCGACAACGAATCCGCCGCCCGCGAGATCGCCAGGCAAGCGAATATCGACGACATTCGCGCGAACGTCCGTCCCGCAGGCAAAGCCGATGTCATTCGCGACCTTCAAAATCGCAAATCGCAAATCGCAAATTGCAAATCCACCGTCGCCATGGTCGGCGACGGCATCAACGACGCCCCCGCCCTCGCCGCCGCTGACTTGGGCATCGCCATCGGATCGGGGTCCGACGTCGCCAAGGAGGCCGGGTCGATCGTGCTGGTCGGCGAAAGCTTGCGCGGCGTTCCCGCGGCGATCATGCTGTCGCGCGCCACCATGCGCGTCATCCGGCAGAATCTGTTCTTCGCATTTTTCTACAACGTGATAGCAATCCCGCTGGCGGCGACGGGCATGCTCAACCCGCTCATCGCCGCCGCCGCCATGGCGCTGTCCGATGTCACCGTGATCGGCAATGCGCTGCGACTTCGCCGCACACGCATCGACTGACCCGCCGAGGCAAAGATCACCACATTGTTTTTTTCGACATCGCTTGACGTGATGCGCCCCCTTGGCTTCAATACCGCCGCTTGCCGCTAGGGAGGCAGGTGACGAATCGGAAAAGCCCCGTTGACGCCGAGAGGCCATTGCGGTTCTCATACCGCGCAAGGCCAACACGAAAGATCGCCATGATCCCGACAACCGATATCGCTCTGCCTCTTCTGGTCGAAATCGATCCGCTCTCCCCGCTGGAGGCGTCGCTCGCCGGCGTGCTGGGCATCTCCGTCGCGCCGCTGCTGGATCCGCAGGGCGCCAAGCGCCGCGCCAAGGACGAGGAGGAGGAAGAGGAAGAAGAGGCCGGTGACGATGACGACGCCGGCGGCGAAGCGTCGGACGAAGAAGAAGACGACGATGACGATGACGACACGACCGAGGAGGAAGAGGAGGGCGACGAGGAAGAGGACCTGGAAGAGGACGAGGAAGATTTCGAGGACGAGGACGATCTCGACGAGGACGAGGAGGAAGATGAAGAGGGGGATGAAGACGACGATGAGGATGAAGAAGACGACTTCGACAACCCCGATGACGACGACGACATGGATGATGACGACGACGACTTCGAGGAAGACGAGGAGTAGTCAAAGACCGCGGGAAGGCCGCGGGCTTTCCCGACTCGTCGGGACTATGAGCTTCGCACCATGGGCGATCGAGGGGAGGGGGGAGGCGGTTAGTCTTCGCTTGTTGAACGGCGCATCGATTTGATCTGACCCCGCCGCTTTTTTCCCTCCAGCCGTCTCGCTTTCGCAGCCTTGGATGGTTTTGTTTTCCGCCGTTTCTTGGGCTCGACTTTCGCTCGGACGATCAATTCCCACAAACGTTCCAACACTGCGGCGCGGTTCCCTTCCTGTCCGCGTTCGGTTTCGCTGACGAGGTGGAGTTCCCCGCCGGCGGTCACGCGCCAGCCGGCGAAGGTGCGGAGGCGCTCCATCGCCCCCGGCGAGAGCCCGGCGAGTTGATCGATCCGCACCCACAGCTCCGCCTTGGTATTGAGCTTGTTGACGTTCTGTCCCCCCGGTCCGCCGCTGCGGGCGAACTGGAAGCGGACCGCTCCCGCCGGCGCCCAGACGCCCGGCGCCAGCTCCATCCCGCCCTGCGATGATGGCCGCGAGTCGCTCATCCAAGAGCGATTGTCGCGGCGTCCGTGCGTAATTTGCAACTGATGAAGGCGGCTGTACAACTTTACTCAGCGGAAAGCATGGAAGCTTTGGGGGCACCTCACATGATCCGGGCCATTTTGTTTGATCTGGACGATACGCTGGTGGAGTTCCACCACGCTTCGCCGCGCGCTCTGTTCGACGCCGGCGCGGCGCGGGTCTACGCCTTCCTCACCGCCAAGGGGTGTTCGCTTCCCGCATTCGAGCAGTTCCTCTCCCAGCAGCGCGGCATCGACCGATGGATCCGCTGGAAGACGCGCCTCAGCGGCGGGGAGCCGGACGGCCGGCGGATGTTCCGCCGGATCTGCAAGGACTACGGCCTCCAGCGCGACGCATCCGCCCTGGCGAAGCTCGGCTGGCTCTGGTACGACCCGGTGCGCGAGAGCGCCGACCTCGCGCCCGACGTCATCCCAACTCTTAAAGCGCTGCGCGCCGGCGACGTGAAGCTCGCCTTGGTCGTCAATACCCTGCACCAGGGCGAGGTGATCGATCGCCACCTCGAAGCCCTCGGCCTGCTCGAGTTCTTTCCCGTTCGCGCGTACTCGACGGAGGTCGGCGCGCGCAAGCCCGATCCGCATCTGTTCAACGCCGCACTCGAGGAGCTGAAGGTTGCGCCGTCGGCGGCACTGTTCGTCGGGGACGATCCGAAGGCCGATATCCTTGGCGCCCGCCGGCTGGGCATGCAGACCGTCCTCCGCCAGCCCGCCAACCAGCCCCGCCCCAAAGGCCTGGCGGATTATGCGATCGAAAACATCAGCCAGCTGCTCGAACTGTTCGACATCGTCCCCTCCGACAAAGAGCCGCGCAAAGCGGTGAAGACCGTCGCACGAGCACTTGCTCCTTAAATGAACTGGTCCAACCCGGCGAAGCCGAGCATCTCGTGGGTGAAGAACGGCTCGGCGTACGCGGTGCCGATCCGGCTGCCGAAGTAGGCAGTCGTCGTCTTGACCATCTCTGGCACGTGGGCGCTGTTGCCGACGAATTGCGATTTGTAGCACAGGATCGACTCCATCTTGCGGTCGACCGTGTCGCTGATATCGATGCAGAAGTTGGGCGTGTAGTTCAGCCGAAGGTGCGTGCAGAAGTAGTAGATCACGCGCTTGGGATGGTAGGGCTCGCCGGGGATGGCGCTCTTGGTCAGCTTCGCGTCGAAGCGCGCGTCCTCGCAGATTTTCGTGACCGCAACATGGTCCGGATGCGCGTCGATGGGGTACGGCACGAAGAGCCAGTCGGCCCGGTGCTGGCGAATGATGGCGGCGGTCTTGTGGCGGGCTTCGATGGTGTGGGTGACTTCGCGGTTCTTGAGTCCCAGCAGCGTCCGCTCGACGCCCAGCACCTTGCACGCCGCCGCCGATTCCTTGGCGCGGGTCTCGATCGATCCGAACGGCGTCGGCTCGCCGTTGGTCATGTCGACGATGTGAACCTTGTGCCCCTGCGCCGCAAGCTTGATGATCGACCCGCCCATGCCAAGCTCGGCGTCATCGGGATGGGGTGCGAAAACGAGGATGGATGCCATGAAAGTCAGTGTAGCAAGTGAAGGTTTTCGGCGGCGGATTTGGGATCGGAACGACCGACTCTACGCCTTCTTGAAATCCGGCACCTCGACGGGCTTGCTGCCGTTGCGGATCGACTGCTCGGAGAGGGGGCGGACTGAAGTCCACGCGGCGGCGTCGTAGATGTCGATGGGGCTTTGGCCGCTGCGGACGGCGCGGAGGAAATCGCGGATGACGAACCAGTCCCCACCGCCGTGACCGGTGGTCTTGGCCTGGTCGCCTTGTTCTTTCCAGTAGGGATGCTGGTACTGCGCTTCGTATTTGTCCAGCGGCTCCCATTTTTCGGGCGGGCTCTTTCCTTCGAGGTAGATGTTGCGCAGGCCGAACGCGGAGTCGAACGCGCCCCTGGTTCCCTGGAGCGAATACTGCCCCATCCCCGTAGGTCGCGGCGAGGCGGTGTCGTAGCGCACCTCGATGAGCCGGCCCTGCTGCGTGCGGATCAGCGCGATGTTGGTGTCGCCGTTCTCGAAGTTGATCTTCGCCGCCTCGCTGTCCGCGCCGAACTTGGCGGCGGCGAAGGCTTGCGTCGCGACTGATTTGGTGTCCATCGCCACCAGCGTCGCTAGTCGATCCTTCACGCCATCGACGCCCATCCATCGGCAGACGGGCCCGATCGCGTGGGTTGGATAGATCACCCCGCGGTTGTGAAGGACGTTGTGCCCGCGCCAGGTGAGCGTGCCGTCCTTGTTGAACTTCATGTTGCGGATTTCGTGGATGTACGAGCCGTAGCCATACGTCAAATCGCCGAACAGGCCCTGGTCGACCATGTTCTGGACCATCATCACATGCGGGCTGAAGAGGTAATTCTCCAGCATCATGTAAAGCGCCTTGGTCTCGCGCTGCGCGCGGATCATGGCGGAGCATTCATCGAGCGTTGTGCAGGCGGGGACTTCCGAGCCGACCGCCTTGCCCGCTTTGAAGGAGTCAATCGCCATCTCGGCGTGCAGCTCCTGAGGCGTCGCGATGACGACCGCGTCGATGTCGTTGCGCTCAAGCAGCCGGCGGTAATCGTGCCCGTCCTTCTCGTACGACTCGGGGCGCTTGCCGTGGGCTTTCTCGACCAGGTCCATCGCGCGCTTGGCGGCGGCGGGATCGATGTCGCAGATCGCGGGGATCTGCACATTGGGAAAGCGCAGCGTGACGCGCAGCAGCCCGGTGCCGCGGTCGCCGACGCCGATGAAGCCCAGGCGGATGTTCTTTTCAGATTCTTCCGCCGCCCGGATCGCGCCGGCTCGCGTCATCGCCAGCGCGACGCCCGCGCCCACCGCCAGTTTCATCGCCTGCCGTCGAGTCAGTTTTGGCATGAGGGATTACCACATCTGATAGGCCGTAGCATTTCCCCAGCGCGGCTGGATTTCGTCCGGGTCCGGCGCAGGGTTGATGTAGGTACTGAAATCGGCGCTGAACGAAGCCTTGCGCGGGAACTTCGATTCGGCGTGGCCGTCGCCGTAGAGATTGTTCTTCCATCCAAACATCGCATTTCGCCGCGGGCCATGCACGAACTGGAAGTAGCCGTAGAACCCTTTCTGCCGGCTGTGATCGGACATCAGACATTTCCTGGAGGGGTTCTTGTCGTTGTTCTTGATAATGTACTCGTCACGATTGTCGCCACTGCGATTGGTATCCCAGAAGCGCCAGTCGAATATTCCGGCGCCGGGGGCACTGCTTGGTGGCGACGCCGGCAGCGTCGGATCCCCGCCGAACGGGCCGCGGAAATGGTATTGGGGGTAGTACGGGTTGGGGTTACCGACGTACCAGTACTTGATGCGCCCGCGCGAGAGCATGTAGTCCTCAGGCCAGTGGCTGAGGGTACCGGCGGGCGCTGGGGGGCTCGGCCCGGCGATGTCGCCATCCCAAAACGAATTCGCCGGGCAATAAAACACCAGCAATCCCCCGGGCGAGAACGGTGTGTTGGTCGGCTCGCTCTTGGGATTGGCGATGCGCGCCAGGGCGTCGCGGACGTTGGGATAATAAACATCAATCCCCGTCGGTGCATCGGGCGCCACGATCTTCCCACCCGCCGTCAGGGTCTCGGGACTTTGGAGGGACATCATGGGGAAATAGCCCTTATTCTGCTGCGCATAGATATGAAGGAGCTGCCCACAAGCGCGGAGATTGCTGAGGCATTGGAGGCTGGTCGCTCGGTCCCGCGCGTTGCGCAGGGTCGGCAGCAGGATGCCGATCAGAATTGCGATAATTCCAATGACCACAAGCAATTCGACCAATGTGAAGGCTCGCTGTTTCGGCTTCATACGATCCTTTCACCTGCGCCCCGGAGGGAAGTTGGCTTGGCTTAAGCCGCGGGCTAAGCCCGCGGTCCGTCGGCGATACTATACGCCTGGCTGTCAAGGAAATCGATTGAAATCGATTGCCCTATTCGCGATCCTGTGGTACTTTTTATCGGGCGATCACACATTTCGCAGCGGCAAGGGCGATTGCGGGGGACGGGAGTGAATTCAATGCGCAGTCATCTCGCAGCGGCGCTCGCACTGGGTGTTTCAGTAGGGCTCGCATCCACGGCTAAGGCTGCTCTGTTTTACGAGCCCTTCGATTACACCCCCGGCAACCTCGGCCTCAACGTCAACCCAAGCGTCACCCAGACGTGGTACAGCTCTGCCACCAGCGGGACCGACGATCGCGTCCAGGTCGCCGCCGGAAGCTTGACCGCGCCGACGGGTTTGCCTGCATCAGTCGGAAACTCCTCGACTTTCGGCGGGGCGGGAAGAACTGATCGCGTCCAGATCGGGCCGAGTCGGACTTCCGGGTCGGTCTATTACTCGCTGCTGATGAAGGTTTCGGACCTGACGGGCACGACCGCCGGCGGCGCGACGGTCTTTGGATTCAATAACACCGCGCAGACCGCAGCCAATCACGACACCGCGGCTCAACCTTCCACCATCAGCGGCCGGCTGATCTTTCCAGCACAGTGGGATCCGAAGCTTGGAATTCACGTGACTTGAAGTCGCGG
>JADMIO011297992.1_pt1 | contig 72239 bp, 61 predicted proteins | sample 8958161 | NCBI WGS metagenome assembly JADMIO01 (sample SAMN16585339, study PRJNA669376) | soil metagenome | isolation source: Crop rotation soil | place: USA: Cullars Rotation, Alabama | collected 2011 | reverse complement strand
GCGACAACTTGTCCACGTGGAATTCTAAGCTTAGGATCCCAATGTGCTGGAAAGGCCGCGGACTCGATTCGGCTATCGTTCAACCCGCAGGCCACAGGACTCGCTAGTCTGCACCGTTCGGCGAGAAGGCCAGACTGCAGACGTTCCCGCGGGAACGCCTGTCGAGGTTGCCCTTCGCGCTTGATCCGCGCCAACGGCACGGCGTTCGACAACGTCGTTGCGAAGTGGCGGCGCGAGCGAAGCGTCTCAGCGGGAACGTTGGCGCCGGTCATCTAGTAAGGGTCGAGTCGACGCGACCGTTCACGCTCCACATCGCCGCTTGCCGCAAAGGAGCTTCTGCGACCTTCGGTCTGCAGACTACGCTGGGCGTATGACGTGAGTGATTTGCAGAGAAGGGAGCCCGCCCGGCGGCAGCGGATGCTTCTCATCGGCGCGCAATGTGCACCCGGCGCAGACGCCGTCGCGCTGTTCACAGCAAGCCCCTGCGCCCCCTCGCTCGCCATGCGGCGCACGCGAGGACCGCGCACTGAACTGCGCTGTACCCTGGGTCAGCGGCGCTTGATCAGCGCCCGGGCCGGAGCGGCTTCGTGGCCGATCGTGCGGATCGGCAAGATGATCAGGTCGTAGTCGCCGGGCTGGACGTCACGTAACGAGAGCCCTTCCACGATCGGGATGTTCTTGCCGAGCAGAGTGAGGTGCGTCTTGCGGTCCGCGGAGTCGAACTTCTCGGCAGAGAGGTAATCGATGCCGACGAGCTCGACGCCAGCGTCGGCGAGCAGCTGCGCGGCATCGGGCGCGATGTACGTGAAGTCCTCGTGGAACTTCGGGTCGGTCATCCAGCCGTTGCGGCTGTTTCGGGTGCGAAAGAAGATTCGCGTGGCGCCTTTCCATTGATGCTTGTTGAGCTCGGCGGCATCGATCATGCGCGCGTCGGGCGAGCAATCGATGATGCGCACCGGGCCGATGAAGCGCGTCACTGGAATCTGATCGAGCGGCGCACCGCCCTTGATGAAGTGCAGCGGCGCGTCGATGTGCGTGCCCGTGTGCGCGCCCAACGAAAACGCGGACAAGGTGAGCGAATCGCCCTTGTCGTAGTGCTTCATGAAATCGAGCTTCACGGGCGCGTTGCCCGGATAGACGGGCGTGGTTTTCGCGTCGATCGGCGCCGTCACGTCGATCCAACCCTCCGCCCCGAACGCACACCCGCAATAGGCGACCACTGCGAGCACAGCCAGCCGTTTCATCCAAGACCCCCGAGTCCTTGCCGCGACGGCCGGTAGATTACTGAAACTTCAGCGTGAACACACACCCTTCGCTCGGCGCCGAGCGCACCGAGATGACGCCCTGGTTCGCCTGCATGATCTGGCGAGACACGCTGAGCCCCACGCCCGTCCCATTGCGCTTGGTCGTAAAGAACGGCACGAAAATGCTGTCGAGATGCTCCTGCGCGATGCCGGGCCCATTGTCGATCACGTGGAGTATCACGTCCCCGTGATCGTTACGCGACCCACGCAGCTCGATGAGCGGCGCCGGCCGAGCCGCCAGCGCATCAAGAGCGTTGCGCACGAGATTGATCAGCACCTGCTCCGCCTGCCGCGCGTCCGCGCGAATGCGCAAGCCGGGCTCGTCGTATCGGATCTGCAAGGCAACGCCCGCCTCGGCGATTTCCTGTGAGAGCAGCGTCCGCACGCGCTCGAACAACGTGGATACCTCGACATCCGCGAACACCGGCGCGGGAAGTTGCGCGAAACTTCGATACGCCTGCACGAAGTCGAGCAGCCCACTGCTGCGAGTGTGAATGGCCGTGATGCTCCGGAGCATGTCGTTCTGCTCGCGCGGCGTGAGCGCGCGAACTCCGGGCGTGCCGCTTTCGTCGATCATCGTCTCGCGAATCACGCCGCTGAGCGAAATGATCGGCGTCACCGAGTTCATGATCTCGTGCGTCATCACGCGAATGAGCTTGCGCCAGGAATCGATCTCCTGCTGATCCAGCTCGTCGCGAATGTTTTGGAACGACACGAGCTTGTAGCGCTGCTCCAGCAGCTCGAATGTCGTCGCGTAGAGCACGAGCCGCAGAGTGTCGTCACCCCGACGAACCGCAAGCAGCGTGCGCTCGCCATCACCCAGTTGCTCCAGCAGCGCCGGCAACCGCTCATCGACGCGCGCGAACGTGCGCATGCTGTTCAAGTGAGGCACGCCAAAAAGCCCGCGCGCCGCGCCGTTCATCATCTTGACGAGCCCCTGCTCGTCGAAACAGCACAACGCAACGCCGACGTGCTCGATCACCGCTTCGAGATACTGATAGTTCGCGGCCTTCTGCAGATTCAACCGTCGCAGCTCGCCCGTGAGCACCCGATACGCATCCTGAAGCTGACCGAACGCCGGCCCGGTATACGGAACCGCCGCGACCGTCGAGAAATCATGATGAGCCACGAACGTGAGAAAGCTGGAGAGCTCGCGCGACGCTCGCTCGACATAGCGAATCAACTCCACGGTCGCCAGCACCAGCAATGCGAAGCAAACGACCGGCGTGGCAAGCCACTCCGTGTTGAGCCACCCCCAAATCAAGACGACACATAGCGCCGCGAGCACCCCCACCCGCAACACCACGTTGGCGCGAAAGTTACTGAAGCCCATAGCGCGTCATCTTCCGGTACAGCGTGGTGCGCCCAAGCCCGAGCGCCTGCGCCGCCTTGCTGAGATTGCCCTGATGCTGAGCGATCGCCTTCTGAATGGCCTGCTTTTCCAGCGCTTCGAGATTCAACGTCGCAGGCTCCGCTGCAGGCGTCGCCGGCGCAAACAGGACGTCATCGAGCCGCAGCGAGCCGTGCTCGCTCATGATCACGAGCCGCTCGATTGCGTGCCGTAGCTCGCGCACGTTGCCCGGCCAGGGATACTGCTTCAGTCGTTCCAGCGACGCGGCATCGAAGCGCGGCTCGGGCTTGTTGTACTTGCGCGCGTAGAGCTGCGCGTAGTGCATGGCGATCGCCGGAATATCCTCCACCCGCTCCCGCAACGGCGGCACGACGATCTCGATCGTGTTGATCCGATACAGCAGGTCCTGACGAAAGCGCGCCGGCGAACGCAATTCACCCTGCGACAGATTGGTCGCGCAAATCATCCGCGCATCGACCTTGATCGGCCGATCCGTTCCCACGCGCGTCACCGTCCGACTCTCCAACGCGCCGAGCAACTTCGCCTGCATCTGCAAACTCAAGTTGCCGATCTCATCGAGAAACAGCGTGCCGCCCGAAGCGACCTCGAACCGCCCCGCGCGATCCTCGCGCGCATCCGTAAACGCACCGCGCCGATGCCCGAACAGCTCCGACTCGAACAGCGACTCCGCAATCGCCCCGAGGTCCACGCTGATGAACACCTGATCCCGCCGCAACGATTGCCGATGAATCGCGCGCGCCACCAGCTCCTTGCCGGTGCCGTTCTCGCCGAGGATCAGCACGTTCGCATCCGTGCCCGCCACCTTCTGAATGCTCGCGAGCACCTGCCGCAGCCCCGGCGAGTCGCCGACGATGCGCTCGAAGTCCTGCCCGAGGTACTCGTTCAGCGTCCGCTGCCGATGGCGCAGGTTCGCCACCTCTCGATCCGCTCGCGCGAGCCGCGAGACCGCTGACACGGTCACGACGAGCTTCGCGTTGTCCCAAGGCTTGACGACGAAATCCGCCGCGCCCTCGCGAATCGCGTTGACCGCCGCCTCGATCCCGCCGTACGCGGTCATCAGAATGACTTTGGTCTCCGGCGCCAGCGCCTGCGCCCGCTTCAGCCAGTGCAGCCCTTCCTGCCCGGAAGTCGCGCCCGCCGAGAAGTTCATGTCGAGCAGGATCACATCGAACGCGCGCTGCCCGAGCAGCTCCTCGATCCGCGCCGGGTCGGACGCGGTGACCACCGTCTCGAAGGCTTTCTTCAGGACGAGCTCCGCGGCGAGCAGCACTTCGGAGTCGTCGTCGACGATCAGGATGTCGCAGGCTTCGGGTTTCATGGTGTTTCAAAGTGGAACATAGCCCGTTTCAGATCGGAGCACACCGTCCCTCACAATCTTCGCAGCTCATTGGCCTAAGTCGTTGACGTTCAAGCGCGCACCGCTCGTCTATCGGGTTGGCACGCGCTTTGATCTCCCTAGCCTCAATGCATGGATAGGACCATCGAAAAGAAAGGCTGGGCGGCACGCCGATGGATCGTGATGGGGACACTGACGCTCGTCGCCGCGGTTGTCGTCTGGCAGCTGGCGGAACGCACGCAGCACACGCGTCTGAGCATCGACCCGTCGCGGATCACGACGGGCACGGTCAAGTGGGGCCAGTTCCTGGAGTACTACCCGGTCGACGGCACGGTGGAGCCGGCCGTGTCGGTGTACCTCGATGTCGACGAGGGCGGCCGGGTCGACGAGATCGTGGCCGAGGGCGGTCAGCATGTGAACAAGGGCGACCTCATCCTGCGGTTCTCGAACGCGACCCTGCAACGGACCGCCATCGATACGGAGACCCAGCTCCTCTACAACCTCGACATCCAGCGCAACACCCAATTCAACCGCCAGCAGAGCACGCTGCTGCTGAAGGAAACGCTGCTCGATCTCGATCACCAGATCGGCGATCAGGAGAAGAAGTACCGCCGTTACGACCAGCTCATGAAAGACGGCAACACCGCCCTCTCCCAAGAGCTGTTCGAGACGACGCGCGATCAGCTCCGCTACCTGAAGGACAAGCGCGCGCTGTTGGCCGAACGCATTCGGGAGGAAGACCTGATGAGCGAACAGCAGCTCACTCAAGCCAAGCAATCGATCGAGCGGCTCAACACCAGCATGGACCTGCTCGCGCGCATCGTGAAGAGCTTGGAAGTGCGCGCGCCGATCTCGGGCTACCTCTCGACCATCGACGCGCAGGTCGGGCAGAACATTCCGCGCGGCCAGCGCATCGGTCAGATCGATCTGCTGGACGCGTTGAAAGTGCGCGTGAAGATCGACCAGTTCTACATCAGCCGCGTCGAGGTCGGCACCAAGGGCCACGTCGATGTCGACGGCAAGAGCTGGGATGTGAAGATCACCAAGATTTACCCCGAAGTGAAGCAGAGCGCGTTCGAGGCGGACGTCGTGTTCACTGACGGCACGCCGCCATCGCTGAAGCGCGGGCAGACGTTGACCGTCGAGCTGACCTTCGGCGCGCCCTCGCGCAGCCTGACGGTGGCGAAAGGCGGCTTCTTTCAGGAGACGTCGGGGCGCTGGGTGTACCTCGTGGCACCCGACGGCCACAGCGCGCGACGCACGACCGTGCGGCTCGGCCGGCAGAATCCGCGCGAAGTCGAAGTGCTCGAAGGCCTGCGCGCGGGCGATCGCATCATCACGTCGGGATATGAAGCCTTCAATGGCGTCGAGGAGCTCCGCTTTGATCATTGAGACCGAAGAGCTGACGAAGGTCTATCGCACCGACGTCGTCGAAACCACCGCCGTCGACGGCATCAACTTCGCGCTCGGCGAAGGCCAGTTCGTGTCGATCATGGGCCCGTCCGGCTGCGGCAAGTCGACGCTGCTGCACGTACTGGGCTTGATCGACAGCCCCACGCGCGGCCGCTATCGCTTCCTCGGCGAAGACGTTTCGGGCTATCCCGAACGCAAACGCGCGCAAATCCGCAAAGCCAACATCGGCTTCGTGTTCCAGAGCTTCAATCTGATCGACGAGCTGACGGTGTACGAGAACGTCGAGCTGCCGCTGGTCTACGCCGGCGTCTCGGCACACGAGCGCCGCGCGCGCGTCACCGGCGTGCTCGAAAAGATGGACATCGCGCACCGGCGCGATCACTTCCCCGCGCAGCTCTCCGGCGGCCAGCAGCAGCGCGTCGCCGTGGCCCGCGCGCTCGTCAACAAGCCGAACCTCATTCTCGCGGACGAGCCGACCGGCAACCTCGACTCCGAGCACGGCGATGAAGTGATGAAGACGCTGCTGCGACTCAACGAGGAAGGCACGACCATCCTCATGGTCACGCACTCGCCGAGCAACGCGGCGTTCAGCGGCCGCATCGTGAATCTGCTCGACGGCAAGATCGTCTCGGATAAGAAGGCGGGAAACTAGCTCGTGCGCAACTACTTCGTCGTCCTGTTGCGGACGTTACAGCGCGAGAGACTCTACGCCGCGATCAACATCGCGGGGTTGTCGCTCGGCATCGCGTGCTGCCTGATCCTCGGGTTGTTCCTGCGCAGCGAGCTGACGTACGACCGGCATCACGAGAAGCACGATCGCATCTATCGAATCGCCGACGAGTACGGCAGCGGCGGCACGAGCGGCAACTTCGCGCTCTCCTCGCGCGTGATGGGCCCGATGATGAAGGAGGAGTATCCGCAGTACATCGAGGCGTACGTGCGCTTTCAGAACAACGCCAACGGCGGCAACGGCGTGGCCATCCATCACGGCAATGACGTGTACTACTGGAAGAACACTTACTTCGTCGACGACAACGTCTTCGACGTCTTCACGCACACGATCCTGTATGGCGACCCGAAGAAAGCGCTGAAGGATGGTACCGGCTGCGCGGTGAGCGAGACGTTCGCGCGCAAGTACTTCGGCAACAAGAACCCGATCGGCGAATACGTTGCCACCGATGTCGGCATCCCCATCAAGATCGAGCTCGTGTTCGCCGACCTGCCCGCGAATACGCACTTGAAGTACGACATGCTGTTCTCCACCAACCTGCCCTTCCTGCGCGATCCGGACAATATGACCATGCGCCGGCAGATGCTGTGGGGAGTCAGCAATTTCACCTACCTGCTGATGCGACCGGGCTTCGACCCGGCGAGCTGGCAACGGATGAACGACGAGTTCTTCCACAAGCACATGGAAGACATCGCCAAGGCCACGCACAGCACATTTCACAGCTGGCTGCAGCCGCTCGCGGACATTCACCTCGACTCCGGTCTGCAGTTCGACCTGCCGACGGGCAATCGCATCTATCTGTATGGCTGCACGGCCGTCGCGCTGTTCATTCTCATCGTCGCGTGCATCAACTACATGAATCTCGCCACCGCGCGTGCCACGCGGCGCGCGCATTCGGTGGGCATGCGCAAGATTCTCGGTGCCAATCGCGCCTCGCTCGTCGTGCAGTTCCTCGGCGAGTCCGTGCTGTTCGCCTTCATCGCGCTGCTCATCGGCGTCGTCATCGTGGAAGTGGTTCTGCGGCTGACGCCTATCAACGATCTGATGGAGCAGCAGGTCAGTCTCAATCTGCTACACGAGCCGCTACTCGCCTTGTGGCTCATTGCTCTCGCGTCGCTGATGGGTCTGCTGTCCGGCGCCTATCCCGCGTTCTATCTTTCCTCGTGGGCGCCTCTCGCCGCACTCACCGACAAGCCCTCCCCCGGCAAGGGCAGCTTGCGATTGCGCGAGTTGCTGGTGCTCGTGCAGTTCACGATCTCCGCTGGCGTCATCGCGTGCACGCTGCTGATGGCGGCACAGATGCATTACATCGCACGCAAGTCTCTGGGGTTCGAGAAAGAGAACCGGCTCGTCGTCACGTTGCGAAGTGCGACCACCATCGAGAAGCTCCCCACCATACGCAGCGAGCTCGCACGCAACGGCCACGTTTTGGGCACGTCCGAAGCGGCGGTCATGATGGGCCAATCGACGCCGGTCAATCTCATGCGGATCGACAACAACGAGGGCGTCATAGGACCGATGCAGCTCTCGCACATGCCGATCGGCGAGGACTTCATCAAAGTGATGGGATTGAAGGTCGTTCAGGGTCGCGACTTCTCCAAGCGCCTGCTGACCGACGTCGGTACCAACTTCCTCGTCAACGAAGCGCTCGTCCACAAGATGGGCTGGACCGAGCCGCTCGGCAAGCGCATCGCGCTCGGCAATCAGGCCGGACGCGTGATCGGCGTCGTGCGCGACTTCAACTTCAAGTCGCTGCACACGCTCATCGAGCCGTTCGTGATGTATTCGCTCAAGGACGATTTCTCCCAGGCGCCGGACATGATGCGCGCGTTTCAGCAGCGGCTGCTGGTCGTCAATGTCTCGGGCGACGACGTCGGGCAGACGCTCGGATACATCGAGCAGGTGATGGCGAAGGCGGACCCGAAACATCCGTTCGAGTACGCCTTTCTCGATGAGCAGCTCGATCAGCTCTACAAGTCCGAGCATCGGCTGATGCGGCTCATCGGCATCTTCGCCGCCGTATGCATTTTCATCGCGTGCCTCGGGCTCTTTGGCCTCGCGTCGTTCACGACGGAACAGCGCACGCGTGAGATCGGCACACGCAAGATCCTCGGCGCGACCACATGGCAGATCATCGCGATGCTGTCGCAGCGCATTCTGTTGCTCGTGCTGATTGCGGCCGCGCTCGCGTCGGTGATCGCGTATTTCGCGATGGATGAATGGCTGAGTGGGTTTGCGTATCGCGCGGGGATCAATCCGCTGATCTTTCTGCTCGCCGCCGCAGCGGCTGCCGCTGTGGCGTTCGGGACGGTGGCCTTGCAATCGTTCAAGACGGCGAGCGCCGATCCAGTGCGGGCTCTGCGACATGTCTAATTAGGGAGGAATGGAGATGACGATGCGTTCGAGACTTCTCGCTCTGCTACTCATGGCGACCGCCTGCGGTTCCGCACTCGCAGCTCCGCAGGACATCGCCGGCGTCTGGCAGGGCAAGCTGCAAGTCGACCCCGGCACCGCGCTGACCATTCAGTTCACGTTCGCGAAGAAAGCGGACGGCTCATACACCGCGGTGCTGAACTCGCCCGACAACGCCAACATCAAGAACGTCGCGGCGGAGTCCGTGTCGTTGACAGACGCGGCACTGAAACTGCAGGTCGCGTCATTGAGCGGCTCCTACTCCGGCACAGTGAAAGACACGAGCATCGAAGGACAGTGGTCGCAGGAAGGCAAAGCACTGCCGCTGATCCTCACTCGCTATGATCAACCGCACTTGTCGAAGGCGGCCATCGACACGCTGACCGGCACTTGGAACGGCCCGCTCACGACGCCGGTCGGCAAGTTGACGTTCGTGTTCCGCTTCAAGCCGAACGCCACAGGGGATTTGGACGGCACACTGGCGGTGCCCGAGCAAGGCGGCCGCGAAATCCCGATGAGCGACATCGCATTCGTCGACAACACGCTGACCTTCAAGCTCCCGCTGGTCGGCGGCGACTACAAAGGGACCCTCGCGAACGGCACGCTCAACGGCACATGGAAGCAAGGCGCACCGGGCTTTCCGGCGAATGGCATGCCGGTGGCGATGAAGAAAGGAGAGTTCAAGGCGCCGGCATACCCGCTGAAGCTCTCCAACGCTGCCTACGTAGCGCTCAACGGCAGATGGGAAGGGACCCTGCAGGTGAAGACACCGCAGGGTCAGGAAATTGCGCTGCCCCTCGTGTTGCGCGTCTTTACGGATGCCAACGCGCAATACGCGGCGTTCCTCGACAGCCCGAGCCAAAAGGCGACCGGCATTCCGGTCACGGAGGCGAGTCTCGACGGCAGCAAGTTCGTCATGAAAGTGGCGGCGGTCGGCGCGGAATATCGAGCGGAGCTCAACGGCAATACGTTGACGGGTCAATGGGCGCAAGGGCCGATGACCCATCCGCTGACGTTGACGAAGAAGTAGCGCTCTTCGCGGAGGCGGTCGTGACACTGGTGGGGCATCCCCCCAATGTGCTCTGCCGGTGTCACGGCCGCAGCTTGACCTCATCGACGCGCTCGTCCTCTTCGAGCGGCGCGGGCTGCTCCACGATATCCGGTTCGACGGACAGGCGCGGCGCGAGCGTCGTCGTCGGCGCGATGTCGCTGTCGTCCATGAGGAAGCCGCCGGTCTGGCGCGTCCAGAGCCGGTAGTAAGCGCCGCCTTCGCGCAGCAGCTCGGCGTGATTGCCATCCTCGATGATGCGGCCGTGCTCGAACACGAGAATCCGATCGAGATGCGCGATGGTCGAGAGGCGGTGCGCGACGACGATGACGGTTTTGCCGATCATCACTTCGTCGAGTGTTTCCTGAATCGCTTTCTCGGTGATGGAGTCGAGGCTCGATGTCGCCTCGTCGAGAATCAGCACCGGCGCGTTCTTCAGCACGACGCGCGCGATGGCGATGCGCTGGCGCTGCCCGCCCGAAAGCTTCACGCCGCGCTCGCCGACCATCGAGGCGTAGCCTTCCTTCATCTGCGCGATGAACTCGTGGGCGTGCGCGCGGCGCGCGGCGTCGATGACTTCTTCGTCCGTCGCGTCGATGCGGCCGTAGCGGATGTTTTCTTTCAGCGAGCGGTGGAAGAGGCTCGGGTCCTGCGGGATCAGGCTGATCTGCGAATGCAGCGAGTCCTGCGTCATGCTACGGATGTCGACGCCGTCGACTAGGATCCGGCCGCCTTGCGGGTCGTACATGCGCAGGATCAGGCTGACGAACGTCGATTTGCCGGAGCCTGAGGACCCGACCAGGCCGACGCGCTGGCCGGCGGGGATCTCGACCGTCAGGCGCTCGAACAGGTCCTGACCTGACGGATAACCGAAGGTGACGTTCTCGAACGCGATCGCGCCGCGCGTGATGCGTGCCGGCGCCGCACCCGGCTCGTCGACGAGCTCGTGCGGCTTCACGATGGTGTGCACGCCGTTCGCGACGTTGCCGATGTACTCGAAGAATTCGAGGAAGCGGCGGCTCAACGCGCGCACTTCGTTGATGATGAGCAGCGCGAGACTCACCGCCATGACGAACTGCGCGACGTCGATCGCCCCGCTCTGCCAGAGCCGGAGCGCGTAGTAGAGCGTGCCCACTTTGAGCACCGCGGCCGATCCGAACTGAAACCAGCGCACACGCTCGGCGTACATGTTGGAGCGGTGGATCGCCTTGCGCTCCTTGCGGAGATAGTTGTCGAGGTACTCGCGCTCGAAGTCGTTGCGCGCGAAGAGGCGCGTGCTCGTGAGATTGGTCACCGAGTCGACGACTTTGCCCGTCGTTTCGCTGCGCGCCGCGGAGGCTGAGACTGCGTAGGGCCGTGCACGACGCGCAAGCCAGAACGAGGTGCCCACGAACAGCGCGGCCCACACGAACACGAACAAACCCAACTCGTGATGCGCAGTGGTCAGCAGCGTGACGGAGACGCCGAGCACCACGAGTGCCGGCCAGAACTCCGTGATCACGGACCACAATGTTTGCGTGACGCCGAGTGAGGTTTCGCTGATGCGATGAGCGAGCGCGCCTGCGAAGTCGCTGGTGAGGAAGCGGTGCGAGTGGTACTGCAGGTAGTGATAGAGCGCGCGCGTCACGTTCTGTCGCTGGCGCGGGCCGAGGCGAATCTGAATGCCGCCGGCGAGTCTGCCAAAGATCACTTCGCCGATTGCGAGCCCGAGGAATAACAGCAATGGGCCTTGCAAGCTCGCCATCGTGGGGCGCGCGTCGGGCGCTCCCGTCACCGTCTTGAGCACTCGCGCGACGCCGTACGGAATGGTGATGCCGCACACCGCGTCGGCGGTTACGAGCACGCCCATCGCGAGGTACCACCAGCGGAACTGGCGGATGAAGAAGATGATGAAGCGGGCCGGAGTCGCAGGCAGCGCCGGGGTGCCGGGCGCCCGCTGGAAGGATTCGTCCTGGGTCATTAGGCGAAGTATGAGCCAAAACGGCGCGCGTTCCCGCGTCCCTTAGCAGGTATCCCTTTCGTTTTGCGCCAGGAACTCTGACATGCACGCTCAATCGCCCCGCTCTGCCCGTCTGTTGCTCGCCGCTAGCGCGCTCATCTTGAGCTTTGGCGTTTTCGCCGCGCCGACCAATCCGCCACCGGCTCACAAGCTGCAGGGCTACGCCGGGTACGAGCTGAAAGACGTGGCGTTCGATCCGAGCCTTGCCGACAAGAAGAACGTGGACAAGGTGGTCGCGAAGGTCGACGAGAACATGAAGCAGAGCGTGAATCCCATTCTGCAGAGCTGGAATGAGTCAGCGGACTCGCACGCTTCACAGAAGATCGTCATCGAGCCGCTCATCACGAACCTGCACAAGCCGTCGGGCGCCACGCGGTTCTTCGCCGGCGCGTTCGCGGGTGACGGCTACATCAACGTGAAAGTGCGCATCGTCGAGCAGCCCTCGGGCAAGGTGATCGCGGAGCCCGAGTTCTACCGCCGCGCCGCTGCGATGGCGGGCGCGTGGACGGTGGGCGGTCACGACAACGCGATGCTGCAGAAGGTGGCCGGGCTCGTGGCCAACTATCTGTCGGCGAACTACACGGAAGCGGTGGGTGGGGCGACGGGGTATGAGCCCTGAGGCGAGTAGCACGACCACGAAATGCATGATCTCAACCGCATACACCGTGTGTATTGTTGCCGTTGCCGTTTCAGTTGTACGGAAACCCGCTTCTGAGTTGGCGAATGTCGAGCTGCGGCGGTGACGGAATCGTACGTGCCCGCGGATGCTTTGCTCTTGGCGCAAAGGATTGCGCCGCCTACTTCACTCCAAAGCCAAGGGAGCGCTTCGTCTCGCACCCAGTTCCCTAGATCGATCAAGTTTGCAGGGCCAATGGGCTTCAGTTGCTCAAGCTGCGACTGATATGCCTGGTGGTTGATTCAATTGCCCTACAACATTATTTGAGAAGACTCGGCTTGTTCTTTTGTAACCAGTCGATGACGAGTTTCTGAATCGCATGCGCCTGTCGCACGCACTCCGCTACCGCCGCCTTCGGAATCAAATCGCCAGAATACTCGGCGGCATTGCGCAACTGACGCAGCTTATCCAGCCGCGCGATCTCGCGATCAGGAACGTCGAGAGTGACTTCCATCGCCCGGATCGCAAGTTGATGATGTCCGGGCATGCTGCTGCGAGTACGGTAGCCATTGGCGTTCAGGCCGATGTCCGCAAGCATACGAATGGCAGTGTACGCACTTACGAAGCGCGTCTCGCCGCTGATCGCTGTAACTTTTGCATCCGCGATGTGCCGGGCGGCACCATCGAGGAGACGCTGAATCTCGTCAGCGGTGGGGACGACGCGATCGAGGTTCTTTCCGACCAAGCTCTGCAAGTTCATTTTCGTTGCCCAACAGGAAGACCTTGGCCTTCCTCAAAACGTCCGTTGTAAAGGCACTCTTGGCTTTCACTTTCGCGTTCCATTCGCTCACGGCGAAAACCTTGGCATTGATTTCTCGACCCAGCGGCTTTTGCAGTGGATAGAAGGCATCCACTATGGCTCCAAAATCGGCATCGCCGATGACGATGATGTCGATATCACTTCCCTCTTGCTGCGAGCCGCCGGCCATGGAACCAAAAACGAAGGCCACGCGGATGTTGTTCGATAGAGGAGCCAAAGCTTGCGCGAGCTCATCAGCGAGACCGGACGTTTTGCGCAGAATACTCGCGACCTCTTCGAATACCGGGCTCTTGCGGTTGGCCCGGTAGACCACTTGATTGCCTCGCGACTCACGCTCGAGCAACCCCACATCCGCCAGCTGCCGCAACTCGCGTGTGACCGTGCCCGCAGGTAAGCCCGTGCGTCGCGCAACCTCGCGCCCGTGAAAAGATTCATCCGGACGGAGGAACAACAGTCCGAGAACACTCCGGCGGTAGCCGGGCAGAAGAACGGCCGCAAGCGATCGCTGCATAATAGGCGACGATTGTCGCCTTTTTTGCATCATCGTGCCAGCGTCGATATGCATCGTCGATTCCCGTCTGTCGGAGCTGCCGACAGGAAAGACGAGCAAGAACAGCTATGCCGTTACTCCGCATCGCATGGGCAATTAATTCTGATCTCGCTGCGACTTGCGCCGTCGCGAGGATCACTCGCAGCGGGAGCTCAATGCGGGAATCGCCTGCGCCTCCCCGCTGGCGAGGCTCGCCGGCGTCGAGCGGTGCCAAAAACCACTACCGGGCCTAAGGAGACCGTTGGGGCCGTGCCTATTGTTGAACCGGAGGTATGCGACGCACCTTCTACGTGTGCCCGATTACGCTCGTTCTTTCGGTGGTCATCTTGACTTACGCCGTGGGCCGATCGTCGATCTGAAGATCACCAAGGCCGAAGTCATTGGTTTTCGTTGGCAAACAAGGCGACGGCGAATGTGTTTCTAGGTCACGTACGTCGGGCAGCGGCCCGCCAGCACCTCGAGGAACCTCGCGCGCTCGATGTTGCCGCCGGTCAGTATGACGGCCACGTTGCGATTGGCCATCGTCGCGCGTTCTTTCATCAGCGCGGCGAGCGGAGCGGCGCCTGCTCCCTCGCTCACTTGGTGGGTGTCGTCGTAGTAGATGCGCATCGCTTCGGCCATCTCTTCTTCAGTGACCTCGACGAAGTGATCGGCACCGGCGCGGTAGACCTCGACGGCTTCGAGAGTTGGCTCGCGAGTCGCTATGCCATCCGCAAACGTCCGCGCAGTGGCGGTGGTGACAGGATGACCGGCCGCGAACGACCGTGCGTTCGCCGGTGCGTTGACCGCGCTCACGCCGATGATGCGCGTCTTCAATCCGAGCAGATCGCGAACCGTGATCAGGCCGCAGAGGCCCGAGCCCATGCCGACGCCCACGTACACCGCGTCGAGATCCCGCACGGCTGTGAAGAGCTCGAGCGCGTAAGTGGCAACGCCGACTACCAAGTCGCGGTGGAAGCTCGGAAGGAAGTGAAGCCCTTCGGCTTTGGCAACGCGATGCGCTTCGTGCTTCGCTTCGTCGAAATCCTTGCCGAACTCTCGGACCGTTGCACCCAGCGCAGCCATCGATGCGTTCTGGTCCGGCGAATTTCCGTAGGGCACGTAGATCGTCGCCGGTATGCCGGCGCGGGTCGCGGAGAATGCAACGGACTGACCGTGATTGCCGCGAGTTGCGGTGATGACGCCGCGTGTTTCCGGCTGGCTGCGGCGCAGACGCTCCAAGTAGACGATGCCGCCGCGCACCTTGAATGCGCCCGTCGGCGTATGGTTCTCGTGTTTCACCCAGACGGTGCAGCCGGCACGACGCTGGATCTTCGGCCAAACGTACTGAGGAGTGGGCAGTACGATGCGATGGACCTGATCGGCGGCAGCCGTAAGCTCTTCGAGCGTGATTCCTAGTCCAGCGTCAGACATACGATCTCCGTGCCGTTGAGAACGACGCAGATCACTGTGCCTCGCGCGCTGAGCTATCGCCAGAGCCACAGCGCTGCGAGCGAGAAGCACTGTACTGGCGCGCGACCATCACACGCGCGCCGACGCGTGGACCTGAGTCGCGCCGATCGATCGGCGCTCAGCCGCCCGCCTGCTTCTCCAAATGCGCGCGCAGCTCCGCCGGAAGCTGCAGTCGCGCAGCCAGCGCATCGAGGTACGCGCGTTCGGCGGGCTCATCCGGATCGATCGCGAGGCGCGAGGCGAGATACAACTCGCCGGCCTGCTGCGGACTCGCGACTTTCGCGCTGAGCTTCGCGAGATCGGCCGGCTGGGACAGCAGATCGAACACGTGCGCCTTGGATTCCGCATCGAGGCTGGCGCGCTCGACTTCCGCGAACAACCGCCGTTGCTCGTCCGCATCGACGTGCCCGTCGGCCTTCGCGGCGGCGACCATCGCTTCGATCAACACGAGCTCGAATGATCCACCGCCCGCCGCCGGTTGCGCATGAGGCAGTTGTGCCGCGGGAATTTGCTCGATCTCCGCAGGCGTCACCTGCGGAGCGGCTTCGATCGATTGCCCCGCCTGATAGTTTTGATACGCGCGATGCGCGAGCGCACCCAACACCGCCGCGCCTCCATAACCCAGCACGCCGCCCGCCATGTTGCGCACCTTCTTGCTCCCGAGCAGAAGCCCGAGAAGCCCGCCCGCGATAGCGCCGCCCGCAAACCCTTCGCTGCCACTGGCGCGATTGAGCCGGTCCTTCGCGAGCTGCCCGACGTTGCCGAGTCCACCGGCGGCATTGCCGCCGAGCATCTGTTCAAGTAACTGCTTTGGATCGATCATGCGGCTAGCCTACTACACGCGGCGAACAACCCAAGCATGGACTCGGGCGCGTTCTAGCTTACGGCCTCGTGCACAGGGATCGATCTATGCGCTTCCTCGCAACCGTTCTCCTTCTCTGCGGAGTGGGCATCAGCCCTGCGTTCGCCGCGTTGACGCCCGCCGAAGTGAAGGACTACCTCGACAAGAAACCGGATCCGCCGGAATGGCGCCCCGAGCGTGCGCAAGTGGTGCGGATCCTCAATGCGGAGCTGCCGACCGGCGGCGTCAGCGCCGCGCAAAGTAAGCTCGCAGCACAGTGGGGAATCGCGCCGGACGTGGCCGCCGCGGTGGTCGAAGCGGTCACTCTCGAAGAGCTGCTGTACCGTGAAGGTCGGCAGGAACGTGCAAAACGTATTACGGCTGCGCTGACAACCGCGCTCGCCGCGGCCCCCGACTCGGCCAATGTATGGGCCTTGCGAATCGAGGACCTCAAGGACCGCAACGCCTGTGAACGCGAATCGCTCGCCGACGAGTACTTCAAGCGACCGTGGGCGTCGAAGCAGTTCTTCTCGGAGCGTGCGCCGGGCTGTGAAGGGTGGATATTGGACTACGCGCGCACGTATCCGATGACGCCTGCGGCGGGTCTCAAGATGAGCGGCTACTTCGAGTACCGCTCACTCGTGTACATGTTAGCGGCAGATCAGTGGGCCATCGATTCACTACCGCCTGAAGAGATCGCCTCAGGTTCGGATGCGGCGCTCGAAAGTCTGCGTACGCAATGGACACATCTAGCCTACGCCGGCATGCCGGGCGAAATTCTACACAGCGGTGAGCGCCTGCCGGCGGCGGTGCGCGAGCGCCTCCTTCCCAAACAAGCTGCGGCGCCCTCGGATCCGCGTCACGAACGACCCGCCGTCGATTCCATCACGATGCAGTGGCTGCTCGCGTTGATCGAGAGCGGCCAGCGAGAGCCGGCCCGCACTCTGCTCGCATCGCTGCAACTGCCGGGGGAACACCACGTTGTCGGCGCCGAGCGCAAAACCAAATACGAGCTTCACAATCGAGTCTTCAAGGAGGACGGCGCCGATGAGGCGACGTTCCTCGGCGATCTGCTCGCGGGTCCTTCCGCTACAGCGGATCCTTTCGATCGCTGGGTCGGCGATGGCGCAGCCGGGCTGCTGTGGGGAGTCGCAGGGAACTCCACGCTTTCGCTGCGCGCAGGGGCGCGCTACATGAGAGCGAGCGGTTACGATGTCATCGCGACCTCGCTCGAAGAGAATACCTGCCGGAATGTGGCCTACGTGCGCACGAGCGCTCACGATGACGAGGCTGTGCGGAAACTGCCGGCGGCGTATCAGACGCTCGTCGCTCGATATACCGCGCTGTTCGCGGCCAGCCAGAAGGGCGCGGGCTGCAAGCCGGATGCACGCATGCGCGATCGCGACAAGATCGCTTCGCAGCTCACGACGTATCGGGAATTGCCGCTGCCCAAGGTGCCGGCGGATTCGACTCCGCCGAAGAAGCTCGACAAGGTCGCGCTGCCCGCGGGTTTCGCGCTCGTGCGTGCCGAGCAGGTCGGTCAAACCATCGCGGCGATTTCATTGTCCACCGCGGTGGATCCCGTCGGCGAGATCAGTGGCGGCGGGTACTGGTTGCATCGGTCGTTGGACAAGGGCAAGACGTGGGAGCCGCCGCTTTATCTCGGCTTTCAAGAACACGAGCCCTACGTCGTGCCCGAGGACTCGCGCTTGCCGCTGTTGAAGGGCGACGTGCTGCAACTTCAGGTGGAGGTCGCTGAGCTCGATCCGCAGTCGATCACGTTCCCGCCCGTAGGCCTGTCGACGAAGCGCGCGGCCAAAGACCTTTATATCGAGCTGCCGCTCGCCACGTTGGCGCGCGACACCGACGGCGACGGGCTCCCGGACCTGCTCGAAGAAAAGCTGCAGACCGATCCCGCGAAGGCCGACACTGATGGCGACGGTATCAACGATAGCGATGACGACTTCCCGCAAGTGTCGGCGCGCGCCACGCCGAGCAAGATCGCGCCGATCGTCGCGGACTTGCTGAAGCGAATCACCGGATACGACGCCGCCGCGCTCGTCGAGCCCGTCCGCACGTCGTCGTCGCGCGATACCGGCATCGCCGGATGGCCGGCGGGCTTGCGGCGGCAAACGAGCGGCTCGCGTCGCTTTCTGTTTCTGAACGCGGATCCCGCGATGTTCGCCGGCGTGCGACTGAGCGGGCAGGCGATCGTGCTCACCGACGAGCAGGTCGAGCATCTCAATGTCCGCTTCGGGGCGACCTATCCCGTCGCGTTGCCGGCAATCTGGCTCAACCGTGCGCAAACACGCGCCGTGGTGAGATGGAGCGCGGGGTGGACGGGTGGCACGATCGAGTATCGCTACAAAGAGGGCCGCTGGATCGGAACTGTCGTTGATCAGTGGATCAGTTGAGCGCTATGCCGTTCCGCGCCCGCGGAGCGACGCAGATGCCGGATGCTCCCGCTTGCCTACTGCGGGCTCAGAACCTGCTCGTGACCCGCTTCGTTTCGCAGCTTCAACGACGTGCTATTCCCCTGCGCCTGCAGCACCACGTACGTGTCTCGGGTCCCCGTCGGCCCGGCGAAGCTCAATCCGGATGACGGCTCGGATGCCGCAATCTTCACGCTCGGCCGACCCTTCTCGGTGATGAGCCGCAGGAGCACCGTCTCCGATTGATCCGCCTTCTCGGGCGGCAGCACGCTGATGCTCGCGCGCACGCGCCCCTGCGAGTCCACGATCTGCAGCCCGCGCCCGCGCAACACGGGCGGCTGCTCCTCAGCGAACGCCGGCCGCAACAGTTGCACGAGTAACGCGGCGAGCAAGACGGAATTCAACACCGTGAGCACGATGAGACTTCGCGAGGTACGCATGGCTCGACCTCCATGGTCGTTGCCGAAATCGGGCCTCGATAGTAGCGCGGCAGGCAACCGCTCTGCTCTACTCGCCCGCGATACGTTCTATGAGGATGGCGTTCAGTGAGGCAATGGCTGTGGGTCGCAGTCGCGATGGTGCTGACCGTCCCCTTCCCCCTTTTTTGCTCGGGATACTGGAATCGAGGCACGACGCTCGGCCTCAAACAGCCGCTCGCGGCAATCGCGATCACCGCCGCCGGTTTGCTAGTCGCGGGTCCGTTGCTACGGTACTGGTTCAAGCCGCGAGAAGACTTGCACCGAGTCCCGGATTGGAACTTGAAACACGATTCGCCCGGCAGATGGGCGCTGAAAGGTACCGCGGCTGCCGCGTTCTTTGGCGGCGTCTCCGGCGCATTGATCTACGCGTTCCTGTGCAGCCTGGCCCCCTTCGTTCCAGGCGCGATCACAACGAGCACCGCACGACTCGAACGACTCGACCAAAGCCATGCCTCGCGCGACCGCTGTAAGCTCTATGCCGAGCTCTCGCGCGACGGCTCAGATACGTTCCGCGCCTGTGTCGCGACGACATTCGGCACGCCGCTTTTGCGAGAGGACGTCGAGATCGGCACGCCCGTACGATTGCTCATCAAGGACAACGCGATCGGACGCGTGCTGCAGGCGGTTACGCCATTGAGCAGCACGGAGAGTAATTAAAAGGATAGAGCCGCTATGAAACCGATCACCCTCTTCTTGACTGCGCTAGTCGCAGGAACCGTGCTCGCAATCGGATTTGCGGGTTCCCCGCGATTCGAAGGCTACGTCGGCCGCTCTCCAGTTCCCGGCTCGCGAGCGGCTGAGCACGTCACTACAGCAGCACAGCTGGGAGAATTCGGTCGCGGCCTCGCGAGTCTCGGAGCGGTACTCGCCCTCGGTGCCGCGATACTGAAGATGCGGCGATTCTCGGATGTCGCTCGCCTGCAGACGCCTCGCGGACAACGGCAACTCATGCTCATGACGAACGCGGCAACCATCGGCCTGTTCGTAGCCCAATGGCTCTGGATTCGAAACCCGACCATCTGGCCCGAGCCGACGATCTGGGGACCGGAAGCTTTGACGCTCTCACCGATGTTCGCGGCGGTGCTGTTCATCTCGCTGCTCACAATAACGAATCTGCTTGCGAAGGCTGCCGTGAGACACGCACGTCTGCCGGTGCTGCTATGGATGCGTCCGATCAGCGTGTCGAGTCAGTACTCGACCTCCCTCGCGCTCTCGTTGTTGATTCCGATGATCTGGGTCTTGGAGTATTCGGTACGCAAAGGCGACATCCTCTCCGTGCCCTTCATCGTCCTCGCGATCTACACCATTTTCTGTCTGCGAGCCGCAGCCGCGTCGCCGATTGGCGATGCTTTGACATCGGTTACGTAAGACACGCACATTCGCCCGCGCGCGACCTGCTAAAGAAACATCACGGAGCGAATTCATGGACAACAACGTTTCGCCACGCGAATCACGCGTGGCGCGGGGACTCTTTCGCACACTGTTTGCACTCACAGCCTCACTCGCCCTCGCCGCAGCGGCCTACGCAGACGGCCCGCCGCAACGAATCATCGTCAAGTACAAAACCGCAATGACCACCAACGAGCGAGCGACCGCCGCCGCGCAGGCCATGAACAACATGACCGCGCGCTACGGCGTGTCGATGCGCGCCGTGCGTCGCATGCACAACGGCGCCACAGTCATGACGCTCGATCGTGAGATGACGCAGCAAGACTACAACCAGCTCGTAAAGGACATCGGCGCGAACAGCGATGTCGAATACGCCGAAGCCGATCGGATGATGAAAGCCACTCTCACGCCGAACGACACTTACTACAACCTGCAGTGGCACTACTACGAGACCGCCGGCAGCATCAACGTCCCCACCGCGTGGGACCTGAGCACCGGACGAGGCATAACGGTCGCGGTCATCGACACCGGCTACCGCCCGCATGCCGATCTCGCGGCCAACATCGTCGGCGGCTATGACTTCATCAGCGACACGTTCGTCTCGCGCGACGGCAATGGACGCGACAACGACGCGCGCGATCCCGGCGACTGGAGCGCCGCGGGCGACTGTGGCGCAGGCTCGCCGGCGAGCAATTCGAGCTGGCACGGCACTCACGTGTCCGGCACGATCGCCGCGCGCACGAACAACGGCAGCGGCGTAGCGGGTGTCGCGTTCAACGCGCGCGTCTTGCCTGTTCGCGTCCTCGGTCGTTGCGGCGGGTACACGTCTGATATCGCCGACGGTTTGGTGTGGGCGTCCGGCGCCGCCGTCAGCGGTGTGCCGACGAATCCGAATCCGGCGCGCGTCGCGAATCTGTCGCTCGGCGGCGGCGGACCGTGCGGCACGACGATGCAAAACGCGATCAACACGGCGCGTGCACGCGGCACGGTGGTCGTCGTTGCGGCCGGCAATGAAAGTCAGAACGCGTCGAACTCGAGCCCTGCGAACTGCCAGGGCGTCGTCGTCGTCGCGGCCGTGAATCGCAGCGGCGGGCGCGCGTTCTACTCGAACTTCGGTTCGATCGTCGATGTCGCCGCGCCCGGCGGCGCGATGAACGTCAGTGCTGGCAACGGCGTGCTATCCACGTTGAACACCGGCACGACGACGCCGGGCAACGACACATACGCGTACTACCAGGGCACGTCGATGGCCACGCCTCACGTCGCGGGCGTTGCGGCGCTCATGCTGTCGGTGAATCCGTCGCTGACGCCGGCGCAAGTCGAGACAACTCTGCGTAACACCACGCGCGCGTTCCCCGCGACGTGCAGCCAGTGCGGCACGGGCATCGTGAATGCGCGTGCGGCGGTGGTCGCCGCTCAGAACGCGGCTCGTTGATCTAGGGTTCGTCCTAGTTGGCCGCGACGTTTCGTCGCGGCCAAACTCTCCTCGTACACGGACGGACTCGGAGATCGACATGACCTCAGTTTCAGGCGTCGGCGCACGCACCGACTACATCACGGGCCCGGCAACGGACACGTACATCGTGAAGCACGGCGACACGCTGTGGGACATCGCGCGGACGCACGGCGTCTCCTTGGCCGAGCTCGAAGCCGCCAATCCGCAGATCCGCAATCCGAATCTGATTTATCCCGGCGATCACGTGAACATCCCGGCGCATGCGAGCGGCAACAACGGCCACTCGGGTACGCAAACCGGTTCGACCGGCGGACCTGCACCGGCGAACGGACCGACACCCGCGAGTCTGCAGGGACGCATCAACGAAGCGATGCGCTTCTTCGAATCGCAAGGCTGGTCGCGCGCGCAGGCGGCGGGAATCGTTGCGAACCTGCAAGCCGAAAGTGGCCTGAATCCCGGCATTCAGCAGCACGGCGGCGGACCGGGCTACGGACTCGCGCAGTGGGAAGGCCCGCGGCAGGCCGCGTTCCAGCGCTGGTCGGGGCACAACATCCACGGCTCGTCCTTCAACGAGCAACTGCAGTTCGTTCAATACGAGCTCACGCACAGCGAAGCGGGCGCAGGCAATGCGCTGCGCGGCGCGCGGAGTGCCGGTGATGCGGCGTCGATCGTGACGCGCTTGTACGAGCGGCCGGCCGATACCGTGGGCCAAGCGCACTATCGCGCTGGACTCGCCCAGCAAATCTACGCAAGCTCGGCTCCGTGAATGACTTGAAGCTGTTCGGGCTGGTATCGATTGCGATCGCGACGGCTGCGTACGGGGCGACTCCCGTTACGCAGCCCGCTCACTGCAGCTCCAATTACACGGAAGCGATCGCCTGCCGCATGAGCGACGTCGTCGGCGACGACGAGACGCACACGATAGAGTTCACGTTCGGCAATACGCGCGTGCGCTTCGTCGGTAAGTCCCAAACCGGTTGGTGGTCCGGCAAGCTCGACGGCCAACCGGCAATGGGATACGAGCTGAATCGCGGCCACGTCGTGTTCAGCACCGTCGATCTTAAAACCACTTTCGAGTGGTGGACCGAAGGCAGTCAGCACGGCCGGTACTGACTTCGCGAACGCCTAGATCTCGAAATAGCGCGGCCGATCGAGATCGGGAATGAGCGCGGCGTGTTTCGGTTGCCAGCCGAGCCGCTCGCGTGTTCGCGCGCTCGATGCCTGCACGTCGATCCCTACGAAGTGCGCGAGCCAGCCGAAGTGATCCGCCGCCTCTTCGCGAGACTTGCTGACGACCGGGACGTTGAGACGTCGACCGATCACCGCGGCGATGTCTCGGAACGGCACGCCTTCATCGGCAACAGCGTGATACCGAGCGCCCGGCACGCCCTTCTCCAACGCGAGCCTGAAGAGATGAGCCGCATCGAGCCGATGCACGGCGGGCCAACGATTGAGCCCGTCGCCCACGTACGCCGAAGCGCCTTTCTTACGCGCGATGCCGATGAGTGCCGGCACGAAGCCGTGATCCCCGTCGCCGTGCACTGAAAACGGGAGGCGCACCACTGAAGCGCGGACTTCGCGCGCAGCCAGCGCCAACGTCGCGACTTCCGAAGCGATGCGATGGGACACGCGGGAAGCGGGATCGGCCACATCGTCCTCCGTTGCGAGTCGGCCGATCGCGAGATGCGCCATCGCCGACGTGACGACGAGCGGCTGACCCGAGCCCGCGAGCGCGTGGCCAAACGCCTCGATGTCGCACAAATCTGTCTGGGCGGCGGCCGGAAGGTTGGCGAAGTCGTGAATAAAGGCCGTGTGGATCACGCCGTCCGCCGCCGCGGCTCCGCTCCGCAGGCTCTCGGGATCTTCGAGCGAGCCGCGATGGACCTTGGCTCCCGCCGCGGCGATCGAGGCGGCAGACGAATCGGAACGCGCGAGGCCGAGCACGTCATGTCCGGCCGCGAGCAACTCACTGACGATGGCGGAGCCGACGAAGCCACTCGCGCCCGTAACCAAGACACGCATTGAAGGAGTCCCCCAGCTATCGATGGAGGCATCGTCAGCGCGTGAGGCGGCGGCGTAAATTAGGGACGTTATACGGGTATATCGACTACCAGGACGAGCATGGCCGCGAATGACAACCTGCTAGGCACCTACCTCAAGGATCGCCGCGCGAAGCTCGATCCGGCGGCGTTCGGCTTTCCCTCGACGCGCCGGCGCACGCCGGGGTTGCGGCGTGAAGAAGTGGCTCAGCGCGCGCACGTCAGCGCTACGTGGTACACGTGGCTCGAACAGGGGCGCGGGGGCGCACCGTCGGCCGAGGTGCTCGATCGAATCGCTCGCGCTCTGCTGCTGACGGACGTGGAGCGCGAACATCTCTTCCTGCTCGCGTTGGGCCGGCCTCCCGAAATTCGGCAGCAGGCGGATGCCGAGGGCGTCACGCCGCGACTCCAACGCGTGCTCGATTCGCTGGAGGTGAGCCCGGCGTACGTGAAGAACTACGCGTGGGATGTTCTGGCGTGGAATCGCGCGGCGACGGTGGTGCTCACCGACTACGGCGCGCTGGAACCCGACCGGCGCAACATCCTGCGCCTCCTCTTCTGCGATCCGCACATGCGCGCGAAACAGCCCGATTGGCAGAGCGTCGCGCGCTTCGTCGTGGGCGCGTTTCGCGTGGACGCGGCGCGCGCCGGCACCGCGCAGAATGTCAGAACGTTAATCGACGAGCTGTGCGAGCGCAGTTCCGAATTCGCGGCGCTATGGCGCGACCACAACGTTCATGCGTTCGGCGAGGGCGCGAAGTATGTGCGCCATCCCGTCGCCGGACTGCTCGCGTTGGAGTATTCCGCGTTCGCGGTCGATGGCCGACCCGATCTCGGCATGGTGATCTACAACCCGGCGACGCCGGCCGATGCGGAGCGGATTCGCTCACTGCTCCGAGATCCGCTCCAGTGATTCGCGACCCTTCGGCAGGATGGACCAGAACGCCTTGCGGTTGTTGGCGAGTCCGATGCCGAACGTCTTGATGGTTTTCACCACGCCGACAATGTATCCATTGTCACGCAACCAGTAGATCGCGCCTCGAAACTCGCCGGTGAGCAAACCGGCGCGCCTCTGCAGCTCCGCCGAACGCACGGGCTTTTCGGCCGCGGCAAGCAGTCGCAAGATCGTTTTCTGCTTCTCGCTCGGAAGCTGGCGCTGTTGATGGTTCCCGCTCATTCCTCTGCCTTCATCTCGACGTTGCGGAACATGCTCGAAGCGCCGCCTCAAGACGATGCGCACGGCCGATTCCGTTACGTATCGAGCAAAGTCAGCGCCGCGGTTGATGAACATTTCCGACACGCGGACAACTTAGACCAAGGTCGGGATTCGTTTTCACACCGCTGCGGTTTAGATGAATTACGCGGGTGTGTTCCCCCATTTCATAGTCCATCACTACTCGCTCGCTATATGAAGTTGGTATTGCGGCGGCCGCACAGATTTTCGTTGCATATACCCACAGGGGCTGCACATGATCGCCCCGCTGCAAAAGCAGCCAACTTGTGGAGAGCGACCAATGAGTGAGCTAGAAGTGCAGGACGTCGCGGTGACGACGACTCAAGAGGTGGACTTGGTGGAGCTCGGCGAAGTTTCGGTGGATACCAAGGGAGGAAATGGCAGCCACGTGTTAGACGGCGGTGGCGGTTGGTGGTTCTGATCTCCAGCTGCTAGCTAGAGAGTCACTTCCGGTGCGTTTCACGGAGGGACTGCGCACCGGAAGTTCGAGGCCTACCAGCGTTTACGCACCATGAAAGTTGTTACTCGCCCGTACGGCGCTCCATTCGCGATGTCGAATCCGGCCTCCGTGTCGATAAAGGGAGGCGCAGCATTCAGCGCATTCGACATCGCGAGCTCAAACGACAGATTCGAGAGTGGCCCCATCCCCGGTCCGGTCAAGTAGTTCGTCGCCAGATCGAGCGAGTTGAAAGAACCCACCCGGCGTCCATTCGTGATGTCCTGATACGAGCCGTCGTATTCGAATCCAAAACTTGCTCCCCAACCGCTGTCGGCTCGCTCACGCCATTCAGCGCCGGCTCGCAACTTCAGCGCGAGCGGGTTCCCTACAGTGTCGAGGACATCGATCGAAGGTGCAGCGGCGGTAGCACGCTGGCTGAACTTCAATGTATATGCCATGCGCAGATTCGCATCGAACGTTCCGAAATTCGTCCGCGATCTGGCATCCACATTCAAATCGAGACCTCGGACATAGGTAGTGGCCATGTTCCGGAAACGTTGGTCCACAATCGCGGCGACCGGCATCGATCGACACTGATCGCGGTCGTCGCGATACGAGGGATCCGCGCAGATCGTGTCGATTTCAGCCTGTGTGGGAGCGCGATTGATGACACTTGCCCATGTTGCCTCCTCACGCAGAATATCCGACGCAAACACGGGACCAGGCCGGATGATTCGGCCCTTGTAGATTAGGTGAAAATACGAGAGCGACGCGCGAACGGGGATGATCTCCGGCGCGAAGTCCAATCCAAGAGTCCACGTCCTTGCTGTCTCCTCGTGCAAATCGCGATTCGCTCCCTGACGAATGAGCACAGGCGACATTCCCGCTTTCGATTGGGGATCGGGAAGCACCGCGAACACCGAAGCGCTGGAGTTCAGGTCATAAATGTCAACCAATTTGGGCGCTCGGAACGAGCTTCCCCAACTTGCGCGCACTCTGAGCTCGCTCGTGGGTGCCCACTTCAGCGCGAACTTGGGATTGGTAGACGATCCGAAATCACTGTACTGCTCTAAACGGCCCGCCGCGGAGATCTCGAATCGGGGATAGCTCGTGGACTCCGACACGACCGGTGCAATGGGAATTCGGACTTCGGTGAAAAGTGATTTCACATCGCGCGAGAAAGATCCGTCAGTCGGCAGTGTTCTTTCGAGACTCTCCTGACGCCATGCGCCACCAAATGCTAACTGTCCCTCGATGTGCTCCGAGGACCAGAGCTTTCCATCGCTAACGAATGTGACGTCAGAAAGCGCCGCCCTCGTTTTCCAGCGGGTATGGAGCCGGATGGAGTCGAGAGTTGCCGGATTTGTTTCGCCGAACAGATTTAGAGCAGTCGATGGTTCCGGATCTGCGAGTGCGGCCAGCAGCCGATAAATGTCCGGCTGATTCGGGATGGTGATGTCCGCATTCTCCTGGCCACGTGTCGCCGACAAGACGAAATGCCACTCACCTGCAACGCCCCGCACGCCAGCCGTGGTGTCTGTGCTGAGGCTCTTGCTTTCAATCGCAGTGGGTCCGAGTGTGTCGGCGAAACTGTATCCGACGATAAGCGGCAGATGGGGAAATGGATTGATGGCGTATGGGTTGGAGGCGGGCACCAGAAGGTTCAGATCGACGGGATAGCCGCGCTGATGCATTCGCCGCACATCCACTCGACTCTCAAGGAACACCTCCGCCCCCCCCACCTCCTGACTCGCCGAAATAAACCCACTATGGTCCTGCCGAAACGGCAGCAACTCCACCGCCGCAGTCCGATCCTCCAAATTGACCGCGCCCGGTATCAAATCACCCACCGAATGCGCGCCACTCGCCGGAATGGCATACGCCGGCAGAAAGGTGCTGGGGTCCAGAACGTTGCCCGGGCTCGCCCGCGGGCTGCGAAAATCACTCCCGCCGAGCGGGCGCTTGTCAGAGCTTGCAGCGTAGTCGCGATCGGTGGCCGCAAGCGCGCCACGATCCGTGTATTGATAAGCCGCGAGTACGTGACCGGAAGGCCAACGCCAAGAAGACACCTGGGCCGCAAGTCTTTCCGACGCGCCATCCGGCGTGCTTCCTAGACGCGCGGTCGTTTCATCTCCTTCGTTGTGGCTGCCGCGCATGATGACATTCACCACCCCCGCGATCGCATCCGACCCATACAGCGCCGACGCCCCATCCGGCAGCACTTCAATTCGCTCGACGGCGGCCCAAGGAATTCCCGAAAGATCGACGAAATCCCCGTCGACGCCGGCCATCGCTTGTCGATGACCATTCACCAATACGAGCGTCGCACCTACTCCGAGCCCACGCAGATTCGCACTCACACCGCGCGTGTAGTTGCCAGCACTCAGGTATGACTCGCTCGCTCCGGCTCGCGAGCTGAGCGGCAACATCTGCGTCATCTCCGCGACAGACGCATAACTCACCCGCCCCACATCATCCCGCTTCAACACCTGTACCGGCGATACAATGTCGGCGACGCCATGAAGAAGAGTGCCGGTTACGACGACCTCGGCGAGCTCCCCATCAGCACTCCCCGCCCCATCCCTCATCCACGGCCGCCGCCGCGTCTCCCCCGCCCGCACGTCATCCCCATCTCCACCTTTCCCACCCGCCTTCGCCCGCTTCGCCGGCTTGATCGACGCAAACGTGTAATCGCGTTCGAAGAACATCTCGAGTCCCGTGCCATCGATCATGCGACCGAGTGCATCGGGAACCGTGAGGTCGCCCGACACCGGATGCGTCATCACGCCGCGTACGTCATCGGACGAATACAGCATTTCGATATTGGCTTGAGACACGAACTGCAGCAGCGTTCGCTGCGCATCGCCGGCGGGAATGTCGAAGTGGATGAGAGTGGATTCGGCGGCGCTCGCGATCCGCCAAAAGAAGAGGATCAGCAGCGCTGATAGAAGGCGTGCGTCCGTTCGACCCATGACGACCACCCTGGCCAGAGCGTGCACCTTCAGTACCTCGAATGAGGCAGCTCTCATTCTAAGAGGCATTCTTCTCTGATCGAAGAAGAATATTTGCCGCGCTGAGGTAACGGAAAAGCAGCTTTTATCCGACAAAGCTACTTACTAAGGTCGGGGACGCAAGCGAACCGATGTGGCGCTGCGGAAGGCGAGCCGGTGCCAGGCACCGGGACATTCGATTCCAGACCCACGGATAGGCCCAAGCCTGCGCGCAGATCTCAACTGTACGCCAGTGATACTTTGGAATGAAAAACGTTCCACGGCGAATCGGCCGGCCGCTCGGGCAAGCTGCGGCGCCAGATGCGATCGGAAGCGACTAACTACCCGCCGGCCGCGGAAGCACCGGCGTCAGAACGAATCGAGGCGGCCGACAGCTGCTCATCCGTCAGCCGCATCCGCCGCAAGAGCTGCTGAAATCTCACTTCGCCGCGCAGACTGTCAAAGTACGAATCGACCTTGAGATGAGTGAGATGATTGGAGCGCTCGCGGTACGCCTGCTCCAGATAGTCCAGCGCCTTCTCCTGGTCACCCAGCAGCGCATAGCCACCGGCGATCTGATATGCAAGGAAGTGACGCTGCACGTTCGCTGCAACCATTAACTCGAGATATTCGCGTCGCGCGCGTGTGTAACCCGACGCGCTGTATATCTTGGCGACTCTCGCAGCGATATCGGCCTCATTCTGCAGAGCCAAGTACCGCTGCAGCGCTGCCATCGCCTGTGCCTCCTTGCCCAAGTGGTCGTACGCCATGAACAAGCCGAAATACGCATAGGTGTAGTCGGGCGCGAGCTCGACACACTTTTGCAACTCGGTAGACGCCTCTTGATAGCGACCGGCCCATACATAGAGCCAGCCGAGACTGTGGTAACTCTTGACGGACACCGGGTCGAGGACTTGCGCCCACTTGAGCTCGCGAGCCCCCGCGTCGATCTGCCCGACGACGCGATAGTAGGAAGACAGCGCGAAATGCGCGTCGATGTTCGATGGCGCGAGCGCCGTTGCGCGTTCCAGCTCCGCACGCGCGGCCGGCCAATTCCAGTCGTAATTCAGATAGACGACGCCGAGAACGATATGTCCCTCGGCCAGCGCATCGTCGAGCGCGATGGCTTTGCGTGCCATGGCCCTTGCTTTCGGCATCGCTTCGTCGGCGGTGGCGAGTCCGGCCGATGACAGCGCCATGTAGCAGTCGGCCATTCCTTTATAAGCGAGCGCATAGGAAGGATCGGCGTCCAGCGCGCGCTGGAAGTAGTCGCATGCTTTTTGAAAGCTCGCCCGCGTGCCTTGGTTGAAGAAGTAACGACCCTTCTCGTATCCCGCACGCGCCTCGGAGGCGAGCGAGACAGGAGTGTGTGGGACGGCGGGCTCGCTGTGCGTCTGACGATCGCGACTGAGGACGATTGCAGATGCGATGACAATTGTGACGATGACTAGCGGAGCGACGATCCACGCAGCTCGATGCGCGGTCGGCGCGCGAGGCGTGTCGGTGGCATCGACTCGAACCGATGCGTCCTCCACAACGGCTTCGCGCGAAGGCGGGGCTACATCTTGCGCCTCGCCGCGATCGGTCATGGCAGCGTGCGCCGCCTCGATTCTGTTAACCGCCGCAATGAAGCGATACCCGCGCCGAGGCGCGGTCTCGATATAGACAGGCGACCCGCGGTTGTCGCCGAGCGCCGACCGCAGCTGCCGAATGTACTGGTTCACGACGTGATCGAAGTCGACCACCGCGCCTTTGGTCCAGAGCTCCTCGACGATGTCCTCGCGCGTCACGAGCTCGCCCGCACGCCGCACGAGCAAGGTGAGCAGCTTCAGCGGCTGGCTCGCAAGACGAATGCGCGCTCCGGATCTCGTCAACACCTCGGCCCTGAGGTCCAGCTCGAACTCACCGAATGTGAACGTCGTCACCATCGCTCGCAGACTGTACCGTGAATTCAGGATTAATTGATCTTTCTTGCATTGATCGATGCGCTGCCGGCCGTGAACCATCCGCCGCAATTTCCAGGTCGACGGCGGTTGTTACGGTGACGATACATAAGTACGGGCTAGGCATCCTTGCGCTTCTCTTGACGATGTTGGCGGCGTGCCGTGGCGACGGGCACAGCCGCGATGGCGGCGGTGGTGGTGGCAGCAACGGCGCAACTTACACGATAGGTGGCACCGTGACCGGGCTCCAGGGCACGGGTCTGAAGCTCAGGAATGGAGCGACAGATCTGTCGGTCGCTGCAAACGGCGCGTTCGCATTTCCCGGAAACCTGCCTACCGGCACCGCGTACAACGTCACCATCGTTACGCAGCCGACCTCTCCCGCGCAGGTCTGCTCCATGACGGGCGGCAGCGGCACAGTCGGGACGAGCAATGTCACGAACATTGCGATTGCTTGCACGACGACGGCCACTCCCCCGCCACCGGCGCCGCATATCGTCGGAGGCGTGGTCAGCGGTCTCACGGGTCAGGGGCTAAAGGTGAACGACGGCATTGAAGACCTCGCCGTCACCGCGAACGGCGCATTCACGTTCCCTACTGCTCTCGCGAGCGGCGGCGCGTATAACGTCACCGTCGTCACCCAACCGACCAATCCCAATCAGACATGCACGGTGAGCAGCGGCAGTGGCACCGTAAGCACGAGTGACATCACGAACATCATGATCGCGTGCGTAACTGCGCCGCTGACTCTGACGAGCAGCTCGCCGGCAAACAGCGCGACCGCGATCTCGCGCGCATTCGTACCCGTGCTCACCTTCTCAGCAACGTTGGACGCGACAACAGTCACTTCCAACAGCGTGACACTGACAACGGCCGCAGGCGCGTCTCAGGCGATCACCGTTGAAGTGACCTCGTTGAACCAGATCACGGTGACGCCCGCGACGAAACTCGCACCGCTGACCTCATACACGCTGACTGTGAGCACCGGCGTCAGCGGCATTCGCGGCGAGCAGCTCACCTCAGCGGTGTCCGTGACGTTCACGACGAGCGACAAGGCGTGGCAGTCGGCCGCATCCATCGAGAAGAATGACGGCGCCGCCACAGCCCCGCAGATCGCGGCCAACGCGAACGGCAATGCGGTTGCGGTGTGGACGCAAACCGAAGGAGCCATCACGCGAATCTGGTCGAGCTACTACACGCTCGGTAGCGGGTGGAGCACCGCCGTGCCGATCGAAAATGACATGACGGGTAGCGGATCCGCGCCTCAGGTCGCCATCGATCCGCAAGGAAACGCGTTAGCCGTGTGGGTGCAGAAATACAGCAACGGCTTGAGCTATCTACAGTCGAATCGATACACCGCCGGCGGCTGGCAACCTGGCGCGGTCACGCAGGTGGAGACGGACAACGCCGCCGACGCGTCCGACCCGCAGATTGCGTTCGACGCCAACGGGAACGCCTTGGTCGTGTGGACGCGCTATCAGAACAAGATCTGGGCGGTGCGCCGCCCGGCCGGCGGCGCTTGGGAGCATGAAGTCCAAATCGAGCCCGCGAACGGTGCCACGGTCGCGTCGAAACCGCAGATCGCGGTCAACGCGAGCGGCAATGCATTGGCCGTGTGGGTCGAGAGCGATCTCAACGGGCAATACGTCATGGCCAATCGCTACACGGCCGGCAGCGGCTGGGCCACGGCAGGCATGATCAGCGCCAACGTGTATGAGACGCGTGCGGCTCAGGTCGCAATCGACGCCAATGGCAACGGGCTCGCGGTTTGGGAGCAATACGACGACAAGACGGTGGTCGACATTCTGTCGAGCCGCTTCACGCCCGGCACGGGTTGGCGGACGGCGCGTTCCATCACCACGGACAAGGCCCACGATGCGAAGGCGCCGCAGCTCGCGTTCGATGCAAAGGGCAATGCGCTCGCGGTTTGGGCGGGCACCCTCTCCTCTGGAGCGATTTGGTCGACGCGCTTCGCGGTTGGAGCGAGCGACTGGGACGCTGCCACGCCGATCGGCGCCCCCAATGCGTTCGCGACGCTCGATACGCCTCAGATTGCATTCGATGGCAGCGGCACCGCGTATGCCGTGTGGGCTCAGTACATCAGCGGCCAGTACAAAGGGACCCACATCGTTTCGAGTCGCCTCTCTGCCGGCGGCACATGGACGGACCCGGAGCTGATCGAGCCGGACGATTTCGGGAACGCGTCCGTGCCGCAGATCGCTGTCGATGCGAATGGCAACGCGACGGCTGTGTGGCACCAGTCCGATGGTACGCGCGACAACGTTGTGGCGAATCGCTTCGAGTAGTCGACGCGCAGCCTCTATGTCGGCCGGCGCGCCAGCGACAGCCAGAGCCCGCCGCAAATCAGCGAAACACCGGAGGCGCGCGTCAGCAACTTGGCGCGCGTCGGTTTCATGAACCATGCTCGGCCGAGACCGGACGCGATCGCCCAGCACGAGTCGGTGACCGCCGCGAGCAACAAGGAGACGACGCACATCACGGCGAGCTGCGGACCGGCCGGCAGCGTGGGATCGATGAACTGCGGTAGAAACGCGGTGAAGAACACGATGGTTTTCGGATTCGACAATGCGACCAAGAACCCTCGCGTGAACTGCACGGACGCGCCGGCCGGCAGCACACTTGTCGCGCCGGCATGCCGCCATGCCTGCACGCCTAGCCAAATCAGGTAAGCGGCGCCCGCCCAGCGCAACAGCTCGAACAAATACACGGCGTGGGTCACGACCCAATTCAGACCGAGCGCGATGGCCGCGAGCAGTACGGCCGTGCCGCTACACGTGCCGGCAACCGTGATGAGCGCACTCCGCGTGCCCTTCGTGGCGCCGGTCGAGATCACGAGCGTGACGATGGGACCGGGCGTCAGCACTAAGATGAGCGTGATGGCGAGATATCCGGCGAACAGAGTCCAATTCATGTGCGCTTTCTCCGGCAAATGGCCGTATCAAGAGGGAGCGATCAGATTCACGGTTGGAAAATAGCCGCGGTAACGCGAAACGTCGCGCGTGAGGATCGTTAGGCCGCTGACGGCAGCATGAGCTCCGATGTAGAAGTCCGGCAGCACACCCTGCTTGGTTCCCTTGCGGCGCCGATATGCGAGAAACGCCTTACCCGCCAGAAACAGGGCTTCTCGCGGAATCGGCGCGAGCGTCAATGACGCCTCGCTTAAAACGGTTTCGAGCTCCTCGATCCGCTCGAAGGCCATCGATAACTCGGAATAAATGACGGCATTGATCGCAATGGCTTCCGTCAGAGCAAGACTTTCCAGCTGCTCTTGCGACCACCCAGCCCATCGCGGATCGTCTAGCAAGACGTCGAGCAGCACATTGGTATCGACGAGGACCACTATTTACGTGCCGCGTGTTAGCGCCATGATTTGGTCAGTCGTCATCTGCACGGTCGCTCGGCCGCGCAACTTGGCAAAGACGCTGCCGGGTCTCTTCTTGCGGGAGCTTACGGCGCGTATGACGATCTCACCGCTGCTCAGGCGCTCGAACGTCACCGCACTTCCGGCCTTGAGGCCCAAATAGTCGCGAATGGTCTTGGGAACGGTTACTTGGCCTTTGCTCGTCACGGTCGTTGCCATACGTAATACCTCCATGCTGTGGAGTATTACTGTAGCGCACTGACTTAGTTCGGGCTACGTGTCCACGTGCCAGGCGAAATTGTCGCCAGAACGAGAGGGTGAGCAGCGCCTCGCAGAGTGTCCAGTTTGCGCACCGTTACGACCGGCAGAGTCCCGCTTGGGGCGAGCCAACCCACGCGCGCCCTCACTGCATGGGCAAAGATTTCTCAAACGTGAGTCCTGATTCAGGATCTATACAGTACTTCTTCTTCAAATGCTGTACGGACTGGAATTCTCCAGACTCTGCTTGCGTACCGGCAGATCACATAGCTCAGTGCCGCCTCGATCGTCGCGGCGTCGATGCGGATGGCCTCCGCGGCTAATGGCGCGCCCGACGCAACCACGGTGTACAGCCCTGTGTCGTCGGGATCTCCGCGCTCGCCGTCCAGCTTAACTACTACAATCGTACCTTCGCCTCGCATCTTCTCCGGCAGACGCCAAACGGCATCTATGCCGCTCCATGTTGATGTCCGATTGACCAAGGCTCTCCGCGAAAGGAGGCGTTTGGTCGCCGCGACCGATGCAAAGATTGAGGCAATAACTTGGCCGCGAGAGGCTTACATCCGGTCGCGCGCACGTGTTTGGCCGCTGCTGGATTGCCTTGCGTCGTACCGCTCGGGAACCTCACGTCTGGGCAGCCTTGATGGCCTTCCGAATGTTCCTGAACACGTCTCGGCATAGCAGAGCTCCATAAATCAGCAGCAGACCGCCGGTTAGTACAACGCTGGGGGAAATTTCTCTGATGTGATGTCTCAGAATGTATGGAGTTAGCAAACCGATGCCCGCCAGCGCGAGATGTCTTCCGGTAAAACCCGAAAAAAAAGTCGGCTCAAGAGGCGCTTGGGGATTGATATAAGCATTCTCAATCCTGAACTTCGCCCCCATATCGAAAACCATGCAGATGGTTAAAGACAAAATCGTCCATCCGCAAATTTCAAGCCACTCCTCTAGCAGTGGCATACGGCCGCCTCCGTGAGCTTTAGCAGCTTGATCGCCCATCACGTTCGCGACCACCTTAGCTGCTTCTTCATCAACTGGCTTGGTAAGTCCGCCAAGGCCCCTTGGAAAAAACTGTCCCACTAGAAGTGATGCTGTAGATGAGATTCCCCCGCGCGTATCTCCAATTGTGAATTTTGTGAGAGCAGCACCCGCACCTGTTGTGAGCGACACCCCTTCCGCGCGAGGCCGCCACGGTATCAAAGAGTACACCGCCGGCCACAGTCTCCGAGGTCGCTACCGCAACTCCGCCGCTGACGAGCGCCGTACCTGGGTGTCGTATGGCCCGAGGTACCCTCCAAAGCCTGATGCGATCCGGTAGTACCTCGTCGCCATTCAAGATGAGGCGCGCTCATCGCCACCTCCGTGCAACAACTCGCGCTATTAGATAGCATGCCCGCGGAGGCGCTCAGAATGATCGGCAACGCTGGACAAGGATCGTTGGAAGAGTTGCTCAACGACGGCTGGGACTATCACGACAAGGAGAGTGAGCGCCTTGCTCGTGAGCTCGAACAGGCGGCAGATAAAGGAGTAGCACCCGCCCTTCTCGGCCAGTTCCTCCACCTCTCCAGCCACACCATCGGCGAACACTTGGCCGATTGGCCACGTGTCCTCAAATTAAGCAAGCGCGTCCTCGATGAGCACACGCCGGTCGCCGAGAACGTGAGAGCCTGGGGAAGACTCTATGTCGTCGCCGTTCTCGCGGGCGAGACCATCGAGGCTGCGGACGCGGAGCTGTCCTACTTGAAAGCGACCGGCGACGACGCCGGCACCGCGTTGATGGACATGCGCTTCATGCTCGTCGCCGCCTTAGTCGGCTCGAAGCGCACCGTCGAAGGCGCCCGCCTCTATCGCAAGGCCCTCGACCTCGTCCCAAAGTTCCCGCAATCGGCGCCCCTCAGTCGCACCATCGCCGTCGCCAGCAACAACCTCGCGTGGGAGCTCTACGAGATGCCTTCACGCACAGCAGACGAAGACGCGCTGATGCAGCTGGCAGCACAGGCAAGCCTCGATCACTGGCTCCAATGCGGCAACTGGATCAACGAGGAACGCGCACTCTATTTAAATGCACTCGTGGCAACAGTCACCGGCCACCTCGACGCGGGCCTGGCACACGCCGACAAGGCGCTCGCCGTCATCAACACCAACGGCGAACGCCCGCTCGACACCGCCCTGCTTCACCTCGCACGGGCAGTGTCTCTGAAGGCGATGGATGACATCACCGGCAAGTCCCGTGCAATCGACGACGCCGATGCCGCCGCATCGAAACTCACCGCACCGAACTTGAAAGCGCAATTCGCCACCGAACGCGCCAAGCTCGGTTAACCCAACTCACTGCCCGGACAATCGCTTCCCGAACGACACGGCGTACGCCGGCGAGCGAAACAGCAAGATCGGATCATTAGTGGGCCCGATGCCGTCCGCCATCACCAGCGGATCGAAGTTGATCGGCTCACACGCCATGCCCTTCTGCTGCGGGCTCGCCTCTTTGATAGTGAGCGTACCCGCGGTGAAATGCTTGCGCGTCTCCGGCCAAGCGAGCGTCGGATTGTCCTGCGGATCGCCGGGCTCGCCGACGTAGACGATCATGTCCCACACCGCCGGCCCCTTGCGCGTGCGCTCGATGAGATTCTTCTCCAGGAAGTCGTGCGGCGCGGCCTTCATTTCCGCGGGCGTCATCTCCTTCGTGCCATCGCGAGGCACGAAGCGCCACTTCACCATGTGCTCGGCGCCCTTCGTGTCGATGAACTTGAAGGTGTGAACGCTGAAGTACGTCGTTTGATAATAGTTCGCCGTCGGCGTGTGATGGCTCGACAACTCCATCAGCGCGTGCGCGTCCGGATGAGTCGCGGCATAGGCTTTCAGCTTCTCCGGGTCCGGCTGGCCGGTCTTCGGATCGGGCTTCGCCGCAATCAAGGCATCGCGGAACGAAGCCGGCGACGACGCGGCGAAGATCGGCACATTGATCATCGTGATGTGCTGTAAGGCGCCGCCCGCAAGGTGAAACTCCAGCGCCATGCCCCGCGGTGCCGGCGCGGCATCGGGCACTTCGGGACTGCCGCCGCCGAGCGAGAACCGCGCGATCACCGGAATGGTTTTGCCCGTGAAAAGCGGCGAGCGACTGAGCGCAGCCGCGTCCTTCGTGCCGACGAACTCGCCTGCCGCGCACGTGCCTTTGATGTGATTCCTGCGCTGACCGGCATGTGCGCCGAAAGTGCCTTCGAATGCATCGATCATTTGCGGCGCCGTGACCTCCGGAGTCGCGGGACCGGATGCGGCCGATGCCACCAGGGGTACGCTGCATGCAGCTGACGCAAACGTAACGAGCGCGACCCGCGCGCCGGAGAAGAACGACGACTTCATTTTGAAAACCTCGTGCAATGAGAGACCCCGCGGTCGCCTTATCAGACCAGACGGCCGCAGTGTCTATTACACAATAGTATCGATGACAGCTAACGCAGGAGCTGAAAATCCTCGTCCTTGCCGCCGCCATCGAGAATCTGAATCAGCGAGCCCGGCCCGAGATCGGGATCCTTCCACTGGTGAAGCGCCCACACCACTTTCTTCTCGGGCGTCACCTCGATGTATTGCACCACTTTCTCCCAATCCGATTTCTGAATCGAGCCGCCCCAATTTGCGATGACGGTGTTGCCGTTCTTCAGGCGGCTCACTTCCTGCACCGTGTAGAGCGGAATGCCGGGCAGATCGTCTTTATCGATCTCCCACACCGTCTCACCGCGCCGATTCACTTCGCGCACGTAGCCGTGCTGGTTGCCACCGATGAGCGTATTGCCGTTCGGCAGACGCACGGCGGTCCACGCGGACGGCGCGTCGACTTCGAAGATGACGTGCCAATCGCGATCGTACTCGCGCACCTTGCCGAGATTCAGATGCGGAATGAGATACGTGCCGGCCTTCGTCATGCGGATGTGCCGGAACTGCCCGTGAATGCTGCCGCCGACGAGCTGCGGGTCCGCGGGTTTCGGTTGCGTCTCCAGCTCGTGCTCCATTTCGATCTGCCCGGTGCGCTTGTTGATGAGCAGCGCTTTCGCCGGGAAACCGTTCTGGCCGAGGAACACGCGATCCATGCCGATGGGCTGCGCGCTGTGCACTTCGGTGCCCGGCGGCGCGATGTAACTCCACACGAGCTTCTTGTCCGGCGTCACTTCGGCGGCGCCGGTCTTGTGCGCGTACAGGAGATTGCCGTTCGAGAGCAGATGAATGTCGCTGAACTCGGCGGTCTCGTTGCGCTCGTTCTTGTCGGGGATGGTGTAGGTCCAGACCACTTTGCCGCCGCGGACGAGCGTCGCCGTCTCCAGCGGGTTGCGCGTGTCCCATTGACCGGCGCAGATGAAATCGTGCTGAGCGAGGCCGCGACCAGGCAGCGAGCCAGGTGCCGGCGCGTCCGCTCGCGCGACGCGCGGGCTCGCGGATGATGGCTGTGCGGGCAAGCTCGTCGGCAGCGGCGCCGCCGATGGCGTCGATGCGCTCGTCGACTGTGATGGGGGCGCCGTGGCATCCACTGGCATGCCCGAGCTGGCGGCCGCTTTCATCCGTCGTTCGTCTGGAGACGGGTCGGGTTTGATGGGCGTCGCGCGGATCGCCTCACCTATGGCTTTCAACTGCGCGACGAACTCCGGCGCGAAGGTGCCATTACGCGTGGCCGGCGTGTCCCACGTGACCACGCCGCCAATCTCCGCGACCGCGCGACTGTACGCAATCGCTTGCTCAGTTGAGAAACGCGGTACGCCCAATCCCCACGTCGTCCCGAGATGGCTCAGAAAATGAATCTGCGCGCCATCGACGCGCCCCGCGAAGTTACGATTCGCATTCCAGAGTTGCGGATCGCCGATCTCGCCCGCGATGTAGTCCTCCTCGGGCGTGAGCGACAACGTGCGATTCACTTGCCCCGGATTGAACGCGACGATCGCGCGCGGATTGCCGGCACGCGCCGCTGCCGCGAACGAATGGAAGTTCGGCGGCGTCGCGCTCCGATACATCACATTCGGCCAGTACACACCGTCGAACCACCAACCCACGACCTTGTCACCCCAGCGCTGCGACCAGTCGCGAATGACGGCTTCCCAATTGCGCTCGAAGTCCGCGTTCCGATGCGGGCCGATCTCCCATTTCAGCGCGGCGCGTGCGTCCGCATCGCCTGCGGGCCCACCCGAAGGCAGGTACACCATCAGCTTGATGTTCCGTTTCGCCAGCGCAGTCGCGAGATCGCTGACGAGATCGCGTCGCGAGAGCTTGCTCGGTTTGATCCGCGTCAGCCGATCGTAGGTGGCATTGGGCGCAAGGTAATAGCCGGAGTTCTGCCCGATGCTGATCAGGTAGTACGACGCGCCCACGGCTTCCAGCTGCTCCGCCACGGCCTCGACGTCGAAGCCGTCGACGAGCGCGTTCCAATTTTCAGGCGTCATCTCGTCGCGATGGCCCTGCATGATCCAGTCGTGGAGGAAGTGCGTCATGACGCCGAAGCGCGCCGAACGCAGCCACTTGGCGCGCCCGGAATTGTCCTGCGCGACAGCGTTGGAGACAAAAACCATTGCGATCGCCGCGAGCACGAACAGCATCGCGGGCCTGAAGCGGGAGGCGTGTTGATGTTGCATACAACTCGACTGTACTCAGCCGAGCGCCGCAAGCAAAGCGAACCGCAGTCGACCCTAGCTCGTCGAGCTCAGCCCGAACGTCAGGTACCGATTCGCGCGCTGCCGGTCCCAGACACCGGCGATCAGGAAGACGACGATCATCACGAGCGCGAGATACAACACCGCGGTGAAAGGTCGAAGCGATGCGTCGAGCCCGATCCACTTCGGCAGGAAGTCGACGAGCCACTGAATGCACACGTACGAAATAAAGGAAGCACGGCCAATCACCGCCGCAACCTGCACCGGCCCCATCACCAAGCGCGACGGCTCGCGCTCCAACATCCGCATGAGCCAACCGAGCACGGCAACCGCCATCCCACAGTAGAACAAGGCGTATGCGGGCATCGGCGGCATCTGCTGCCGCACCTCCGTCGAGCTCAACAGCATCGCAACCCAGTGCTCGCCCGCCGCGATGGCGCGGAGCATCGCCGGTTTACCGAAGTGCCCGAGCGCATTGGCGATCATCGCGACGATCACGGCCGTCGAGCCGATGAAGAACAGTCGATTGCCGAGAGCACGCCGGCCGTACGCCTCGTCGGAGCGAAGCTCCCCGATGAGCCTCCCGATTCCCATCCCCACCAGGAAGAACGCAAAGTACGCCAGCGTCGGCGTCACCCACCCGTTCTCACGCAGGTCCTGCGCATAGATGCCGAACAGCGTCGCGCCGATCAGCTTGCCCGCGGACGTCGAGGGCTCCCAGTACGAGGCGACGACGCACGTCACGACGAACAGCCCGATGCCTTCGAAGAACAGCCGCCGCGCCGACAGATGCCGCACGAACGGGCTCAAGCAAATGCACAGGCCGATCGTGTCCGTGATGACGACGTGCTGAAACACATTGCCGGTCACTTCGTACCAAAGCGATGCGCACACCAGCAGGTGCCCGACGACGATCACGAATAACCCGCGATCCACCACACGTGAAATGATTTCGCGCGAGGTGGACTTGCTGAATTGATACCCGCACGCAATACCGCTTACCACCAGGAATGCCGGCGCGGCGAAGAACCCGATCCACTTCAGCAGCGACGCGAACCCGTGATCGCCACCCGTGTAGTAACGCGTGTGACTGATTCCCACGAACAGCATCGCCGCGCCGCGCAGAGCATCGATCGCGAGCACTCGGTCACGCTCGCGACTGCGCTCGACGACGGCATCAGCGGCGGGGGTAGCACCAACGTCCGGAAGCAGCTTCGCGCGCGGCCCCGATGCCGAAGGAGCAGGAACGGACGGATTGATCGAGCGCGCCATGGGCGAGAGACGCCTTTACGCAGCAAGGGAGGTCGCGTCGCCGCTTATGAAATAATCGGTCGGCTCCCTGCTTTCGCGTCGGTCGGAGCAAGTCTCGCTCCTGCCTTAACCTGCGGCAGTCAACCTGACAGGATCGTCATGCGCCAAGCGCGGCGCGACCGGCACGTAGTAGCGCGCGGCGACCGCCGGCATCACGAGCAGATTCAACAGCGTCGACGACACGAGGCCGCCGAGAATCACGATGGCCATCGGCCCCTCGACCTCGCGGCCCGCTTCACCACTGCCCAACGCGAGCGGCAAAACACCAAGCCCGGTCACCAACGCGGTCATCAGAATCGGCGTGACGCGTTCACGCGCGCCCTGTAGCGCCAGCAACGGGCTCCATCGATGCCCTTCCACGAAAATCAGATGTTCGTAGTGCGACATCAACATGATGCTGTTGCGAGCCGAAATACCGAACAGTGTGACGAAGCCGACCAATGTACCGATCGATAACGACGCGCCCGTCACCGCCACCGCGATCACCGCTCCGACGAGCGCGAAGGGCACGTTCACCAACACGAGCGCCGTGATCCGCCAACTGCCGAACGCCAGTAGCAACACCACAACGATCACCGCGGCGGCGACCGCGCTATGAATGATGAGGTCGCGAGTCGCCGCCTGAGCGGCCTCGGCGCTACCACCGAACTCGAGGTACACATCCGGCGGCAGCTTCACGTCGCGCGCGATGGCCGACTCCGCCATCTTCACGAACCCCGTCAGGTCTTGGGTCTTGGGATTCAGCGTAACGACCTGCCGCCGCAACCCATGATCGTGCTGGATGCTCTCGCGGCCGCTCTCCAAGCTTACGTCCGCCAGCGCACCGAGCGGCACCAGGCGCCCTGCCGGCGTCCTCACGAGCAGCTCGCGTACCGCTTCAGGATCGTTGCGCGCGGCATCGTTCAGGAGCACGCGCACCGCCATCGACTGATTGCCCTCGTACACCTGCGCAACGCTGCTGCCGGCATAGGCAATTTCTACAGCGTCGAAGACATCGACCGGCCGCATGCCGAACGTAGCCAGACGATCGCCGCGCGGGGAGATCGTGAGCGTCGGTACATCGGCGCTCGATTCGAACTGCACGTCGGCCGCGCCGGGCAGCGTCCGCAATTTCGCGGCGACAGCCGCTCCTGCTTCGTCGAGTGCGTTGAGATCCGGCCCGAACACATTCACGCTGACCGCAGCCGTTTCGCCCGAAACCGATTCGCTGATGCGGTCGCCGAGGAACGTCACGATCTCAGTTTGTAGCCCCGGAAATCCTTCGAGCACTTTGCGCAGGTCCGCCTCGATGCGCGCCTGCTCCTCGCCCGGCAGGTCCGGCTGCAGCTCGATGTGAAACTCCGAGCGGCTCGGCGACCACGTATCCTCGCCTGCTTCCGCGCGGCCGATCTGCTGAGAGACTGTCGCGATGCCTGGAATCTCCAGCATGCGCTTCGCGATGCGCTCGCCGAGTCGCGTCATCTCTCCGAGGCTCAAGCCCGCCGGCGCCGTCACTTGCGCGACGTAATGACCTTCGCGAAACGTCGGCATCAGCTCCATGCCGAACCGAGTCAGCGCGAACACGGCAACCGCGCCCAGCGCAATCGAGACGATGAGCAGGGTACCGGCGTGAGCACTGAGCCGATGCACCGTCCGCCTTTGCGTCACCTTCAGGCGCCGCAGCCAACGCGGTTCCTTCGCGACGCGCGGTGCGCTCTTCATCAGCAACAACGCGAGCGCGGGCGTCAGCGTCAATGCGATGACGAGCGACGCCACCGTCGCGATCAGGAACGCCGCCGCGAGGGGCGCAAAGAAGCTGCCCTGCAGTCCCGGCAGAAACAGAATCGGCACGAACACCACGCCGACCACGATTGTCGCGAGCACGATCGGCCGCCGCACTTCGATGGACGCGTTCAGAATGATCGCGTCGAGCGCGCTCAGTCGCTGCGCCTCGGTCGCGAGTCGCAAGCGCCGCACGATGTTCTCGATATCGATGATGGCGTCGTCGACCACCACGCCGAGCGCAACGGCCAATCCGCCGAGCGTCATCGTATTGAGCGTCCAACCCATGCGATCGAGCACGATCACGGCAATGAGCAGCGACAGCGGAATGGTCGCGAACGAAATGAGCGCCGTCCGCCAGTTCTTCAGAAACAGAAACAGCACCGCGATGACGAGCGCCGCGCCGAGCAGCAGCGAGTCGCGCACGTTACGCAGCGCGATTTCGATGAAGGTGGCGGGTCGATGTAGATTCGCGTACATCGTGACGCCGCGTTGCTTCAGCATCGGCGCCAGCTCCGCGAGCGCCGCCTCCACGTTGTGCGTCACTTCGAGCGTGTTGGCGCCGTACTGGCTGCCCATGCTCACGAGCACATCCGGCTCGCCCTGCACGCGCGAATCACCGAACGGCGGCTCGGATGCGTACGTCACTTTCGCGATGTCGCCGAGCCGAACATTCCCGCCATCCCGTTGTGTGACGGGCACGTTGGCGATCGCGTCCGGCGTGCGCGTGTTATCGATGTTCGCGAGCAGAATGCGCTCGTTCGGCGTATCGATGAATCCCGCTCCGCGAATACCCGTCGCAGCCTGGGCAGCGGCCGTGACATCGGCCAGCGTCACACCGAACGCAGCCAGACGATCCGGCGCGACTTGAATCTGAATCTCGCGCCGCCCGCCGCCGTACACGATGGCGCGCGCGACGCCGGGCACAGCAAGAAGGCGCGGTCTCACCGTCCAGTCGACCAACGTGCGCAGGTCCATACCGCTCAGCGTGTGACTCACGAAGCCGACCTTGAGCAGGTCCATCGTCGACGACGTCATGGGCCCGAGCACCGGCGTGCGCACACCGGCCGGCAGCGACAAACCCGCTTCAGCGACACGCTCGGCGAGCAACTGCCGATCGCGGAAAATGTCCGAGCCCTCGGTGAACGTCACGTTGATCGCCGAGAGTCCTTGAATGGATTCGGAGCGCACCGCTTCGATATTCGCGCCGCCGTTGATCGCGTTTTCGAGCGGCTGCGTGACGAGTCGCTCCACATCTTCCGGCGCGAGCCCCGGCGCTTCGGCTTGGATCTCCGCTTGCGCCGGCACGAACTCCGGAAACACGTCGTACTTCGCATGCAGGAGCGTGGCGCCGCCGTAGAGCAGCACCAACGTCGCGAGACTCACGACCAGCCCCGGAAACCGGAGCGCGATTCGAACAATGCCTGCCAGCATGTTATTCGCCCCCGTCTGCGTCGTCGTGCGGCTCGGCTGCGCCCAACTCCGCACCGAGCAGCGAGCGCGCGCCGACGGTCACCACTTTCGGCGGCGCCTTCGTTTCGCCCGCCAGCAATGCCCGGCCTTGCACGCGCGTGCCGGCACGCACCTCACTGCGCACGAAGTGATTCTCCGGGCCCTCTTCGTATACCCACTCCGCGCCTCGATAACGCACCACTGCAGTGGCCGGCACGCTCATGCCGTGGAGACTCGCGTGTTTCTCGGTCAGCGTGACTTCGAGGAGCTGCCCGACGGGCAGCGCCGCGGGCACTCTCAATAAGGAGGAGCCTGCGAGTGTGGGATTGGTCGTTTGCGGCAACGTTCCGAGCCACTCCGCATTCCATTCACCGTGCGAGTCCAGCGTGACGACACGCGCGGTGCCAACAGAAGCGTCCGACGGGAGCGGCTGAAGCTGCTCCGCCCGCACCAGCGATGCGCGCCCGTTCAACAGATCAGAGATGAGCTTCGCGCGCTGCGCGCCCGGCATCGTCGCGATGGCTCGGCCCCATGTGCCGAGGAGCCCCGCACGCGCCGTGTTCAACCGCGCCTCGTCCGTAATGGCTTGCGTACGTGCGGCGTCGAGCGTCTTGCGCGCGATGTTCGTCTCTTCGCGATAGAGCTGCTCGCTCCGCTCCGCTTCGGCGCGTGACGCCGCTGCGGCGGTTTCCGCAGAGCGAAGCTCGCCGAGCGCGGTAACCAACGGCGCGCTGTCCAGCACCTGCGCGGACGCCGGCCAACTGCGCGGCGCTTCGATGGCGCGCGCCGGCTCCGTTTGGATGCCGAGGCTTTCGCGCTGCTCGGCTTCGAGCTCGACATCCGCGAACGCGGGCGGAGTGACGCTGACAGTGGCAAGGACGATGAAGAGTGGACGCATGCGAAACGAGTTCACGGGGCGGTCCGATCGTTGTGAAGGGATGTCGTTGTTCGAGCTCATGGGCGTTCTCATCGTTGCGAGGCGCTGTCGTCGGTGAGGTCCAAGCGCGTCTCGGGCCCGGCGACCGGCGCGTGCAACGCGTCTTCGAGCGCGCCGAGCGCCTGTTGCGCGCGATCGAGCGCATCCAGCTCTGCGAGTCGCTCGGTGCTCACAGCCAACTCGGCGGCGAGCGCAGTCGGACGGTCCGTCGCGTCGATTTCGAGCGCGCGACGCTGCGAACGCGCGAGCTGCTCGCTCGCGGCACGCTGCTCGCGAATCCGCGTCAGCGCTGCGAGCGTGGTGGAGTACGTGGCAGTGGCCGCTTCGACTTCGGCGAGAATCCCCGCCTGCACGGCAAGCACGTGTTGGCCGGCGGTCTCGCGCGCGGCGTACGCTTCGGCAATCGGCCCTTCGTTCCGATTGAAGATCGGCAGCGCGATGGAGCCACCGAACGTCAGCTTGCGAACGCCATGGTCGTACGTGTAACCGGGACCGAGCGACACCTGCAGATACTGCGCACTCATCTGCTGTTTCAGATCGAGCTCGCGCGCGTCGTAGTCGGCGATCGCGCGCGTCAACGTTGCACGCGACAACAATGCGCGCTCGCGAAGGGGGACCAGCGCGCTCTCGGGTACCGGCTGCGGATTGTCGATTTCAGGCCACTGTGGCGTCATGCCCGAAAGCGCAGCGGCGGGCACACCCAGCGCTGCGGCGAGCTTCGCGTTGGAATCGGCGAGAGTGCCGCGCGCATCGTCGAGCGCGGATTGGCTTCGCGCCAACTCCAGCTCGGCTTGCAGCGAGTCGGGTCGCGCGCCCTCCCCGGCCGCAACGCGCGCACGTGTGAGTCGGAGGGCATCCGTGCGCAAACGCACGTCTTCTTGGAGTGCGCTCACACGTCTGCTCGCAATCGTTACGGCCAGCAGCGCGACGCGCAGATCGTGGCGCACGGTCCATACCGCTTCGTTGAAATCGGCAACGGCCCCGCGGATGCCCGCTTGCGCGAGATCGACGCGGATATTGCGAGACGCGAAGGTATCGAGCAGAACGCTGGTCGCGAGTCCCCACAACCAAGGCGATTCGCCGGCCTTCGATAAGTCGTATTCGCTCGACAGGCTGGCGGTCGGATTCTGCAGCTCGCGCGCCGTGCGCAAACCGGCGCGGGTCTGCGCGAGGCTTGCGCGCGCTTCGCTCAGCGTCGGATTCAGCTCGAGCGCGGCCACCAACAGCTGTCCGCGATCCCACGCGAGGGCCGCGCCGACCGGCTCGGCGCTCAGACCCGTGCGGGTGCGAATCGCGTTCAAAACCGCCTCGTCCGTGAGCTTCCGGCTCTCCAGAGCCTGCAGCGTCCGTTCGGGCGATAGAGGCTTCGGCGTGTAGTGCGCGCACCCGGCGACGAGGGCGCACGCGGCGGCGGACATCAAAAAAGAAGCGCGATGGATCGGCATCGGTGGCGACTCTGCGGCGAAGTGCGCACGATGCCTCGGCCGGCTTAACTCAGCCTTTCTCGCGCCCGCCCCTGGCGCCTTTTGCGACTCGGCGGCTTAATGTAGCGTTAAGATTCCTGACACAGGCTCGCGCCCCTGAGTGCATCCACCCGGTCCCGCCCATGCGTCTGCTGCTCGTCGAAGATGACCGCCTGATCGGGCGCGGCGTGCAGGAAAGCCTGCGCGATGAGGGGTATGCCGTGGATTGGGTGCGCGACGGGCTCGCGGCGCTCGAACAGGCCGCCAGCGGCGTGCACGATCTCGTGATTCTCGACCTCGGCCTGCCGCGTGCCGATGGCATAGAAGTGCTGAAACGCCTGCGCGCGCAGAAGAACGATCTCCCGGTGCTCATCGTCAGCGCGCGCGATGCGCCGGCGTCGCGCGTGATCGGGCTCGACGCCGGGGCCGACGATTACCTCATCAAGCCCTTCGATCTCGACGAGCTCAGCGCGCGCATCCGCGCCCTCTTGCGCCGTCGCAGCGGGCGCGCCGATGCGGTCATTGCCCATCGAGGCGTCTCTTTGAATCTCGCGACCCGGCACGTCACCGTGAACGGCGCCGATGTGATCTTGTCCGCACGCGAGTTCAACCTCCTGCACGCGCTGCTCGAACGGCCCGGCGCGGTGCTCTCGCGCGAGCAGTTGCGCGAGAAGCTGTATGCGTGGGGCGATGAGGTCGAAAGCAACACCATTGAAGTGTTCGTGCATTCGCTGCGCAAGCGCCTCGGGGCGGACTACATCGTGACCGTGCGGGGCGTCGGCTACGCCGTCATCAACGAAACATGATGTCCATTCGCTCCGCGCTGCTTCGTTCGCTGCTGCCGGCGGTGCTGTTACTGCTCGCACTCGCGGTGCTGGCGGTGATGCACGAAGTGCGGGACGAGATCAACGAGCTCTTCGATGCGCAGCTCGCGCAGGCGGCCTACGCAGTCCCGGAGAGCGCGGACGGGTGGCCGCCGATCAAACATCACGACGATCCGCGCAAGGACATGGTCATCGCGGTGTGGGCCGAGGGCGCGAGCGAGCCGACGTATCACTCGCCGTCGCAGGTCGCACTGACGAAGTCGGATCGACTCGGCTTCTCGACCGCGATGATCGCGGGTGAGCGCTGGCGGCGCTTCGTGCGTCAGGATGGCCCGAAGCTCATCGAAGTCGCGCAGCCGTTGGATGTGCGTAACGAAGCCGCGGCCGAGATCGCCTCGAAGATCGGGTTGCCGTTGCTCGTGCTCGTGCCGCTACTCGTGATCACAGTGCTCTATTTATTGAAGCGCGGCTTGCGACCGCTCACGCGCTTCGCGGCGGAGTTGGATACGCGCTCGCCGAAGGCGCTGGACAGCGTGCCGCTCGAATCTTTGCCGGCCGAGCTGTTGCCGATGGCCACGGCCATGAACCAATTGCTGTCGCGATTGCATACGGCGCTGAGTGCGCAGGAAGTGTTCGTCGCGAACGCCGCGCACGAGTTGCTCACGCCGCTCACGGCGCTGCAGGTTCAAGTGCAGATGCTCGAACGTGCCAAATCCGACGAACGGCGCGCGCAAGCGACGCGCGACGTCCGACGCAGTCTCGAACGGTGCATCAGCCTGGCGCGCCAGCTGCTGACGTTGGCGCGGCATTCAGCGGAGACGCCGCAGTTACCGCTTCGGCCTGTGCCGTTGGGAGATGCGGTGCGCGCGGCGATGAGCGAGGTGCTGCCGAAGGCGCATGCGCGCGGGATCGATCTTGGCATTGCGCGCGAGACGAGCGGCGCGATCGTCGGCGACGGCAAGGCGATTCAGACGTTGCTGGAGAACTTGCTCGACAATGCGATCAAGTACTCGCCGGCGCAGGGCCGAGTCGACGTGTCGATCCTGGAGCGCGGCAATCGACCGGTGGTGACGGTGAGCGACAGCGGGCCGGGAATTCCGGCGGCGGATCACGATCGCGTGTTCGATCGCTTCTATCGAGCGAGTGGCGTCGAGGTCGAGGGCAGCGGGCTCGGCCTCGCCATTGCCCGCGAGATTGCCTCACGTCACGGCGCGACGATCGAGTTCCGGACGCCGGGCGAGCTCGGCGGGCTCGACGTCGACGTGGTATTCGCCGAGAGTCAAAGACTCGCGACGTAGTCCGCAGCGGTCCTGCTCCGCAGACCGGCGACCCCATCACCCTCACCGGCGAGCATCGCCTTGAACCCGGTGCGCGCGAGCTGCGTGCGATCGACCTTCTCGTGCGCATCGGGAATGAGGCACGTCACCGTCACCCCTTGCTCCCGCAGCCCGTTCCGCAAAGCCCATGCGAACGCGTCGAGGAATCCTTTCATGCCGTTGTACACCTCCTGAAAACCGCCGGACGACGCGCCTTCGAGTGAGCCCGCGATCAGAATGCGGCCCGCGCGACGCGCACGCATGTCCTTGGCCATGCGATGAATCACACACAGCGTGCCCGTGATGCTCGTCGCGACGAACCGCTCGATCTCATCGAACGGCTGTTCGAGAAAGGCTGCGCCGAGGCCCTCACCGGCGTTCACGAGCAAGGCGTCGACGTCGCGTTCACCGAGCGCCGCGTAGAGCTTGTCCGCGCCGTCGCGCTTGGTCAGATCGGCTTGCACGCCCGAGACCGCGCCTCCGCCCAAGCCATCGAGCGCGCTGATCGTCTCTTTCACCTCGCGAGGCGCCGCGATGACCACGTCGAAGCCATTTTCGAGGCACTGTTTCGCGAGCTCGAAGCCGATGCCATGTGAGCCTCCGGTCACGACCGCCAAGGGCCGGCGCTTGCCGTTCATGTGCAACTCCATTGGCTGCTCTCAGGGTGAGCGCCAGCATCCCGCATGCCGCCGCGCGGAACGAATGTTGCGGCTCATCAGTCTTTTCAGCGACAACGAGGCCCTCGCCATGGCACGCAACGGTTCCGATTTGCTCGTCGAGGGACTCATCGAGTGGGGCATCGATACGATCTTCGGTATGCCCGGAGATGGCATCAACGGCGTGATGGAAGCGATTCGGACCCACTCGGACAAAGTGCGCTTCGTCCAAGTGCGCCACGAAGAATCCGCCGCGCTGATGGCATGCGGATATGCCAAGTGGACGGGCAAACTCGGCTGCTGTCTCGCGACCACCGGGCCTGGCGGCATCCATCTGCTCAACGGGCTTTACGACGCCAAGTTCGATCGCGCACCCGTCGTCGCGCTCACCGGGTTGCCCTATCACGATCTCATCGACACCTTCACTCAGCAGGATGTCGATCACAACAAGCTGTTCGCGGATGTCGCGGTCTACACCACGCGCATCATGAGCGCTGCGCACGTCGAGAACGCGGTCGCGCTCGCGTGCCGTTCGGCGCTCGCTCAGGCGGGCGTTGCGCATCTCGCGATTCCGACGGATGTGCAGGAAGAGCAGCTCGACGAGCAAGCGCGCTCGCCGCGCAACGTGGCACATCACGCCTCCTATGCGCAGACGAGCGGCGGCGTGCACTTGCCCGAGTCACGCGATCTCGAGCGCGCCGTGCAAGTCCTGCAAGCCGGCAGAAAAATCGCGATCCTCGCGGGGCGCGGCGCGCTCGGCGCGCGCGATGAGTTGCTCGAAACGGCGCACCTGCTCGGCGCGCCGATCGTGAAGGCGCTGCTCGGTAAGGCCGTTGTGCCGGACGATCATCCGCTCACGACCGGCGGCATCGGCTTGCTCGGCACGCGGCCTTCGCAGGAAGTGTTCGAGGAGTGTGACACGCTGCTGATCGTCGGCTCGACATTCCCGTACGTGGAGTACTACCCGAAGCCGAACCAAGCGCGCGGCGTGCAGATCGACACGGATGCATCGCGCATCGGACTGCGCTTTCCCGTGGAAGTCGGGCTCGTGGGCGACGCGCAGCAGACGTTGCAGCTTCTCAACTCACGCCTGTCGCTGCACCCGGATCGTTCGTTTCTCGAACGCGCGCAAGCGAGCAAGCGACAGTGGGTGCAGCTTCTCAACGACTCCGCCGATCGTCAGGATGTTCTCAGCCCGGGCATGCTCGCGCGCGAGCTCGGCGAGCATCTCGCCGACGACGCGATCGTTGCGTGGGACTCGGGTCACAACACCGGCGTGCTGGCGCGGTACACGCGAGCGCGCGGCAAGCAGATGTATGCCGGCTCGGGAATGATGGCGACGATGGCGTGCGCCGTGCCATATGCCATCGCGGCGGCCCTCGCCTATCCGGGTCGCCAAGTGGTCGCGTTCACCGGCGATGGCGGGCTCACGATGCTGCTCGGCGAGCTCGCGACGATCGTGCGCTATCGGCTGCAGATCAAGGTCATCGTGATGAAGAACAACACGCTCGGGCAGATCAAGTGGGAGCAACTCATGTTCCTCGGCAATCCCGAGTACGAGTGCGATTTGCAGCCCATCGACTTCGTGAAAGTGGCCGAAGGCATGGGCATCCGCGCGATGCGCATCGGGTTGCCCGCGGAGTGCGGCACGGTTTTGCAGCGCGCGCTGGCGGCGGACGGACCGGTCCTGGTCGAGGCGCCGGTCGACCCGAACGAGCCGCTGTTGCCGCCCAAGCGCATGCCGAAATACGCGGAGAATCTGGAGAAGGCCCTGGAGAAAGGCACGCCCGGAGCGGAGCAGATTCGAGCGGCGCTCGACCGGGAGCCTTATCGGACGCAGCTGCGGCCCTGAGCCACGGCGGACGTTGGATTTCCGGCGGTTTCGCCCCTTGAAGGTCGCAAGGGCGTCCCCAGCATCGGCGTCACCCGTCAGAGGAGAGTCCGTCATGTTTGAACGCATCAGTCCGTATGGTGATGTTTTTGAGCAGTTCCGGCGCTTCGAGCAGGAGATCGATGAGCTCTTGAGCGGTGGGACCAGCCGTAACATCCGTTCCTTCTCGTCCGGGGCGTTCCCGGCCGTGAACGTGGCCACGACGCCGGACGCGATCCAGGTCTACCTGTTCGCGCCGGGCATCGATCCGAAGGCTCTCGATACGTCCATCCAGCAGAACGTGCTGCTGATCTCCGGCTCGCGCGAGATTCAGCCGCTGCAGGAGGGAGGCACCTTCTACCGACAAGAGCGCTTCAGCGGCGCGTTCCGACGCGCGATCGCGCTGCCGGACGACGTCGATCCGGACAAGGTCGAGGCACGGTATGCGGATGGCATCGTGCAGATCACGATCGGCCGGCGCGCGGAAGCGAAGCCCCGCCAGATCGAGATTCATTGATCCAGAGGAGTCACGCCATGAACACGCAGACCCAACCGCAGGATGTGCAGCAGAAGTCCGCGCGCGACGTGACACCGGAGCGCCGCGGCTCACGCCAAGAGGTCGCGATGCGCCCACCGGTCGACGTCTTCGAGACGGCGGACGGCATCACCTTGCGCGCCGACATGCCCGGCGTTTCCAAAGACCGCCTCGAGCTCCGCGTCGACGGCACGACGCTGCAGCTCGAAGGCAAAATCGAGTTCCCGATGGGCACGAACCTCGAAGCGCTGTACGTGGACGTCCGCTCGACGCTCTATCGGTGCAGCTTCGCGCTCAGCAACGAACTCGACACGGGACGCATCGAGGCGAATCTGAAGGATGGTGTGCTGACCGTGCACATCCCGAAACGTGCCGAGCTGCGGCCGCGCCGCATCGAAGTGCGCAGCGCCTGACAGTGACGCGGGCAGGTCAGATCTCGACCTGCCCGCCCACTTCCATCACTCGCGACGGCGGAATCCCGAAGCTGGACGCCGCGTACTGCGAGTTGCGCGCCAAGAATAAGAACAGCTTCTTGCGCCAGCGCTGCATACCGCGCGGTGTGCCGATCACAATGTCGTCGCGGCCGAGGAAGTACACGGCATCGTCCGTGCGCACCGGCAACCACTGCTGAGCGGCGCGCAGCATCTTCGGCACTTCCGGAAACTCCATGAATCCCTGACGCGCGACCACGCGATACAACCCCGGCCGCAGCGTCGTGACCTTGACGCGATTCGTCTCGCGCACGCGCGGCACCCGTTCGGTAATCACCGAGAAGATGATCGTGTGCTCGTGAAGCACGCCGTTCATCTTCAGATTGCGCACCAGCGTGCGGGGAATCCCGCTGGTATTGCTGGTCGGAAACACGGCCACGCCCGGCGCTTGCAACGGCGGCTCGCGCTCGAGCTTTTCGAGGAAGCGCGCGACCGGCCGCTCCTCGCGACGCATCTTGTCGGTCACGATGAGGCGCCCGTGCTGCCACGTGCGCATCACGCCGAAGACGCTGAGACCGAAGAGAATCGGAAACCAGCCGCCGGTCGGCACTTTGTCGAGGTTCGACAGCACGAAGGCGCTGTCGACGATGAGCAGAATACAGAGCACCGCGACCTGCGCCCGCGCCGAGCGCTCCGGCGCGCCCCACAGCAGTATCAAAATCAGGATGGTGTCGATGAGCATCGTGCTCGACACGCCCACGCCGTACGCATGCGCGATGCGCGCCGACGATCCGAAGCCGATGGCGAGCCCGACCGTCGCGATGCAGATGAGCCAATTGACCACCGGCACGTACACCTGCCCCACCGCCGTCGCCGACGAGTGCAGAATGCGCATGCGCGGCACATATCCGAGCTGCTGGCACTGCTGCGTGATCGCGAATACGCCGGAGATCACCGCCTGTGACGCAATGACACTCGCCGCGGTCGCGAGCACGACCATCGGCACGAGCGCCCAATCGGGCGCCAGCAGATAAAACGGATTGGTGATGGCTTGGGGCGTGCCGAGCAGCAGCGCGCCCTGCCCGAAGTAGTTGAGCACGAGGCACGGCCAGACCAGCGCGAACCACGCAGTCGCGATCGGCTTGCGCCCGAAGTGCCCAAGATCGGAGTACAGGGCCTCGCCACCCGTCACCGTGAGGAACACCGCGCCGAAGACCGCGAAGGCGACCGTCGCGTGCTCGTCGAAAAATCTCAGCGCGTAGACCGGATTGACGGCCGTCAGCACCAGCGGATGCTGAACGATGCTGTTGATCCCGAGCACGGCGAGCACGATGAACCACAAGCACATCATCGGGCCGAACATGCGGCCGATCGCGCCAGTGCCGTGCCTCTGCAAAGCGAAAAGTCCGATCAGGGCCGCGACTGACAAGGGCAGCACCATCTCTTGAAACGCCGGCGTCGCGACGCTCACACCCTCGATCGCGCCGAGCACCGTGACCGCCGGTGTGATCACGCCATCGCCGTAGAAGAGCGCGCAGCCGATGAGGCCCACCGTCGCGATCGTCGCGGTCCCGCGCACGGGCCGTTCATTCAACACGCGCGTCGTCAATGCCAACACGCCGCCTTCGCCGTCATTGTCCGCGCGGAGGATGATGCCGACGTACTTGACCGAGATGACAAGCAGCAGCGACCAGAAGATGAGCGACAAGATGCCGAGCACGCTCGACGGCGTGACCGTGACACCCGCCACGTCGGAAAAACATGCACGCAGTGCGTAAAGGGGGCTCGTGCCGATGTCGCCGAACACCACCCCCATGGCGGCGATCGACAACGCGAACGTCGATTGAGCTGTGGCGCTCTTCATGAGCGCTCCTGTTTAACACAGATTGAGCCGGTATTCAGCGCGAAGCCTGACCCGCCGTGACGCGGTCGTGCCATCAAGCGCGCGCACGCGAGCTCGTGGAGGAACGACGTGGGCTGACGCTCGTTGTTCGTGCTCATCGTTCAAGTCATCACTCCACATCGGAGACACTCATGGCCGCCAAACGCAAATCGAGGAAACAATCGCCTGACTGCAACGAGCTGCTCGTCGTCGAATTGCAGGAAATTCACAATGCCGAATCGCAGTTGGCGCGCGCGTTGCCGCGTCTGACCAAAGCGGTGCAGTCGGAAGAGCTGCAAGAGATGGTCGAACGGCGGCAGCAGGAAGGCGAGCGCGTGATCGAAGAAGTCACCTCGGCGCTCGAAGAGCTGGAAGAAAGTCCCGGTCGGCGCAAGAACAGCGCGGCCGAAGGTTTGATCGACGCCGCGCGCGAGCACGTGCAGGAGCTGCAAGCCGGACCGGCGTTGGACGCCGCCTTGATCGGCGCCATTCAGAAGACCGAGCACTACTGCATCGCTGCGTGGGGCACCGCGCGTTCGCTCGCGCAAGCGGCGGAGCAACGCAAGGCCGTGAAGGCGATGGAACGCGCGCTGAAAGAAGGTAAGCGCTATGACGAAGCGCTCACGCAGCTTGCCGAGAGCGAGATCAATCCGCAGCTGATGCCGCACGAAGAAGACGCAGAGAGCGACGAGGACGAGCGACAACCGCGCCGCCAGTCGCGCGGCCGTGGGCGCCGCGGCTCCGGCTCGGAGCGCCGCGTTTCGACCTGAGCTTGTTTCGACCGGCACACCGCGCCGTGCTTCCCCGCGCACGGCGCGGGCGTAGACCCGCAGTCCGCCCGTCCGCGCGCAAATCATTCCACAGGTGCTCTTAGTCGGCCGCCGGGGCGCCCGCGATCCTCAGCGCATCCCCGAGCCGACTCTTACACCCCATCGCGAGCCGCTACCCTGTTCGTCTTACCCTGAGCTACACATTCCGTGTACTGTTCCGCCGTCGCGAACGGCTCAGGAACACGTGCATGCGGAGGATTGTGCGATGGGCAGTCACAGGAATTGTCGCGATTCTTCCCCTCGAAGCCGGAGCCGCCCAACTTTACGGCCTGTTACGCACCCGCGACCTGACCCCCTTCGGCTTCCTCCGCCTCGACATGCGCCCCGCGCACGCGGTGACCCTCGAGCCCGACTCATGGGCCTTCGAGGCGGAGCTGGGCTATCAAAACACGTGGGCGCTGAGCCCGAACGTCGAAAACTACCTCGTCGATCTCGCGAAATCCGGCCGGCGTGAGCTCGGGCCGGCGGAAGTCGCGGCCATTCAAGCACTGCCCGGCGAGAGCTACCTCGTCGATCTCGAAAGCGCCCTGCTCGATCTCACGCTGCATTATCACTTCACGGATCATTGGTCCGCGTACGCCATCGCGAGCGCCATTTCGTATCAGGGCGGCTTCCTCGATCCCACCATCGAAAGCTTTCACGACACCTTCGGCTTCAGCACCTTCGGCCGCACGGCGCTGAGACGCGATCAAGTGAACGTGGTGTACAACTTGAAGTCCGCGCACTACGTGAGCCTCGGCACGCCCACGCAAGGCGGCTTCACCGATCCCACCCTCGGGTTGCGCTACACCGGCTGGAACCTCGGCCAAACGTGGCATCTCTCGATGGAAGCCGCAGTGAAAATCGGCATCGACGGGCGCCGCACGTTGCTGTCGACGGGCCGCTCGGACTACGGCTTTCAGGCGTCGCTGCAGAAGCGCGGCCCGAGTCACGCGGTCTACATCGACGTGGCGGCGGTGTATTTTTCGGGCGGCACGTTCCCGGTGCCGCAGGACAAGCAGGTCATTCCGACGCTGATTCTCGGCTTCGAGAAGGCGGTGACCGCGCACACGAATATCAATCTGCAGGGCTACGCGAGCACGAGCGTGTTCAAGCACACGCAGACGGACATCCCCGATCTGTTGAAAGATAAGTATCAGCTGACGCTCGGCGTGCGACATCGTCACGAAAACGTGCTGTACTCGTTCGGCATCACCGAGAACCTGCAGAACTTGAACAACACGCCCGACATCGGCTTCCAACTCGGCTTCGCGTACGTTCCGCGCTTCGCATCGGTGCCGTAATCATGCTGACTACACCGCGACTGTCTCGTTATCTCTCCGGCGTGAGCTGCTTCGCGTGCGGCAAGGCGCACGATCCGCATCAGTTGCTCACCGTGTGCACGGCGTGCGGAATGCCGCTGCGGGTGGATTACGATCTCTCGCGCGTGCGCCTGAAGATCGCGGATTTCGCGAGTCGGCCGGCCTCGCTGTGGCGTTATCGCGAGGTGCTGCCGCTCGAAGAGAGCAACGCAGTCACGCTTGCCGAGGGGTTCACGCCGCTGCTGCGGGTCGAGCCCAACGTGTGGGTGAAGGACGAGGCGCGGAACCCCACGGGCTCGTTCAAAGCGCGCGGCATGGCCGTGGCGATCTCGATGGCGAAGCATCTCGGCGCGCGCGCATTGTCAGCGCCTTCCGCGGGCAACGCGGCCGGCGCGCTCGCTGCATACGGCGCACGCGCAGGGTTGCCTGTGACCGTCGCGATGCCCGAGGACACGCCGGCGCCCTTCTTCAGCGAGTGTGAGCTCTACGGCGCGACCATTCATCGCGTGAAGGGCACCATCGCGGACGCCGGCAAATTCTTACGCGAGCACGGCCCGAAGGACACGTTCGACGTCTCGACGTTGCGCGAGCCCTATCGCATCGAAGGCAAGAAGACGATGGCGTACGAGCTGGTCGAGCAGATGAACGGCGAAGTGCCGGACGTCGTGCTCTATCCCACGGGCGGCGGCACCGGGCTCATCGGCATGTGGAAAGCGTTCGACGAGATGGAGAAGCTCGGCTTGGTGACTCAGGGTCGACGGCCGCGTTTCGTGTCGGTGCAAGCGGCCGGCTGCGCGCCGGTGGCGAAAGCGTTTCAGCAAAACGCGGACAAGACGGAGCCTTTCCCCAATCCGCAAACGCGCGCATACGGATTGCGCGTGCCCTCGCCGCTCGGCGGGTTCGTGTGCTTGCGTGTTCTGCGCGAGACGAATGGCACGGCGGTCACCGTCACTGATGAAGAGACGGAGCGCGCGACGCGCCACCTCGCCTCACGCACCGGCATCGATGTGTGTCCGGAAGGTGGCGCAGCGTGGGCGGCGCTCGGGAAGTTGCGAGAAGATGGCTTCGTGCGCGCGAGCGACACGATCGTAGTGTTCAACACGGGCACCGGCGTGAAGTACCGCTGAGCACGCCATGCCCGACGCGCAGAACATCGCGATTCGCTCCGCCGAGCTCAGTGCCGAGATCAATCCGCTCGGCGCGCAACTTTCCGTACTACGCGATGCCGCCGGCCGCAACCTGCTCTGGCACGGAGACGCCGGCGTTTGGGCCGGGCGTGCGCCGATTCTGTTTCCGATCGTCGGCACACTCGCCGGCGGCAAGTATCGCTACGGCTCGCAGCAGTACGCGCTCTCGCGTCACGGCTTCGCGCGCAACAAGCCCTTCGAGGAAATCGCGACGACGCCGTCCGCGGCGCTGTTCCGCGTGCGCGCGGACGACACGACGCGCGTCGTGTATCCGTTCGAGTTCGAGCTGGACGTGCGCTTCGAGATCCAAGGCGCGGAGCTATCGCTCGTCGCGACCGCCCGCAACATGGGCACGGAAGCGATGCCCGCGAGCCTCGGCTTTCATCCTGGCTTTCTCTGGCCGCTGCCTTACGATCAGCCGCGCGACGCGCATTTCCTGGAATTCGCGAGTGACGAGCCCGCGCCGGTCCGCCGCATCAACTCCGACGGATTACTGGCGCCCGAGCCGCATCCGACGCCGGTCGTGGGGCGACGTCTGCTGTTGAAAGACGATTTGTTCACGAACGACGTGCTGATCTTCGATCAGCTCGCGAGTCGCTCCGTGCTCTACGGCGCGGCGAACGGCCCGCGCATCGAAGTGCGCTTCCCCGATGCACAGTATCTGGGTGTGTGGACGCGCCCGGGCGCGCCGTTCATCTGCATCGAGCCATGGCAAGGCGTCACGGACCCGGCGGGTTTCTCAGGCGACATCCGCGAGAAGCCCGGCATCTTCATGGTGCCGCCGGGCTTCGCGCATACGTTCGGGATGACGATCGCGCTTCAGACTTCGCGATAGCTCTTGCGCTTCGTCTTACGATGCGCGATCTCGCGCTCGTAAATCCCGCAACGGGTGACCACGCGCTCGTAAGCGATGCGCCCTTCCGGGATCGGCGTCTCGATCGACGGCGTGGACGCCATCATCGCGTCGAACCGCTCTTGCATGCCGGTCTTGAATTCCGGGTGCGACAGAATGAACAGATCGTTGTTCACGACGCCATTCAACACACGCTCGCCCGCTTCGAGCGGATCCATGCCGACCGCCGGCATGCTGAAGCCCGGCCGCCCCATCTTCGCCGCCTGCGCGGCGTGAAACGGATTCTCTTGTCCGGTCGGATAGTTCTCGGTGCTGACGAGTCCGGGGCAGAACACGGATGTGCCAATGTTCGTGCGCTCCAGCTCAACGCGCAGCGCTTCCATGAGGCCGACGGCCGCGATCTTCGTGGACGTGTAGATGCCCGCATTCACGCCCGGCAGTAGCCCACCCATCGAAGCAGTGGTGACGAAGTGTCCACCCTCGCCGTGCTCCAGCATGTGCGGCAGGCAGGTGACGACGCTGTTGTAGATGCCGGTGAAATTTACGGCCACCGCGTTGTCCCACTCTTCGTACTTCGCTTTGCTCGCCTGCTGCAGCGTCTTCACGCCCGCGTTGTTCACGACGAGATGGAGCTTGCCGTACTTGCTCTTCACTTCATCGAGCAGCGCTTTCCAGCCGTCGCGATCCGTGACGTCGTGCTTGAACGGCAGCACACCCGCGTTATCGGCCTTGAACAACGGCATCGCCGCTTTCAAGCGCTCTTCGTTGCGATAACCGACGACGACTTTCATGCCCGCGTTGGACGCCGCGCGCGCGATGCCGAGGCCGATGCCGTCTGACGAGGCGCTGATGTACGCGACCTTGCCTTTCAAATCCTTCAGCGGCGGCTCTTGTGACACCGTCGGCTCCGGCGGCAACTGCCGCGGACCTTGCGGCGGCGGGCTTGCAGCCGGCGCCGAACCGCTTGCCGCTTGCGCCTGCACGTACTGACTCAACCCGAGGCTCGCGAGGAGGCCGCCCGTAGTACCGAGAAATTCACGACGATTGGTCATGGCTGTGCCTCAGACGCTCGTGGTCCGGTAGGACTTGCGCTTCTTCTTTCGATGCACGATCTCACGCGGATAGATGCCTGCGTGGAGCACGCGCTGCTCGAACTGCACGCGCGCCGCCGGCGGCGCCGTGTCTTCTTCCGATACCGACGCGATGATCGCGTCGAACCGCTGCTTCGTGCCCGGCATGTATTCGGGATGCGTGACGATGAACAGATCGTTGTGGATCACGCCATTCAATACGCGCTCGCCGGCTTCGAGCGGATCCATACCCGGCGGCGGACCGGCCGGTCGCGGAATGCCGCTCGGCGGTCCCGGCTGCGGATGCGCCGCGCGAAATGGATTCTCTTCACCGGTGCCGATGTAGTTGTCCGTGTTCACGCCGCCCGGCACGAATGCAGAGGTGCCGACGGTGGTGCCTTCGAGCTCGACACGCAGCGCTTCCATCAAGCCGACAGCCGCAATCTTCGTCGCCGTGTACACGCCGAGATTGCCGCCGGGAAGCAGCCCGCTCATCGACGATGTGACGACGATGTGCGAGCCCTCGCCATGCTCCAACATGTGCGGCAGACAAACTGCGACGCTGTTGTAGGTCGCCGTGTAATTCACCGCGACCGCGTTATCCCACTCCGTGAATGACGCTTCACTTGCTTTCGCGCGCGTCTTCGAGCCGGCGTTGTTCACCATCAGGTGCAACTTGCCGAACTCGCCCTTGATCTGCTCCAGCACCTTCTCCCACGCGTCACGATCGGTGACGTCATGCTTCACCGGCAGAACGGCACTGCCCTTCTTGAACAACGGCAACGCAGCCTTCAAGCGCTCTTCGTTTCGATAACCGATACACACCTTCATGCCGGCGTTCGACGCGGCACGCGCGATGCCGAGGCCGATGCCATCGGAAGACGCGGTGACGTACGCGACCTTGCCTTTCAGGCTGTGCAGCGGCGCCGGCTGCGACACCTTCGGCTCCGGCGGCATGGGCGGACGAGCGCCCGCGCCCGCTTGCAAGTCCGTGCGCGGAGGTTTGTGTTCGCCACCGGCGGGCGGCGTTTGCGCGACGGCGTACTTGCTCAAGCCGAGGCTGGCCAGAATGCCGCCCGCGCCGTACACGGTGCTCTCGGCGAGAAAGCGCCGGCGCTCCTGCGCGAAGCGGTCCAAATCGGCTGGGGTTTGCGACTTCTTGGGCATACGAAGCTCTCGATGGCGTGTCGGAGCGGAGTATGCCGAAGTTGCCCGTGCAACCGAGGTCGGAAGGCGCGAATGACCAGTGTGAGGCGGTGGCTGTCCGTGTTCGATTAACGGATCGTCGGGCACGCGTCAGGGCAAGGTCAGCGCCACCAACTCGCCCGGAACACCTTTCGCGCCGACGGCGACAACGATGAATTGCCGGCCATCGATCTCGTACGTCATCGGCACGCCGGACTGATTCGCGGGCAACGTGATCTCGTGAAGAATCGCGCCGGTCGCTTTGTCGTGCGCACGCAGCTTGTTGCCGCCGCCGCCCGCGCGCCAAAGGCCGCTGCCCTCGCCTGCGAACAACAGTGTCTTCGTCACGAGCAGTCCCACCTGATCGAACGAGCCCGTGCGCGGCAGCGTGATGCCCGCAAGCGCGGGGTTGTTGCGCGCCCACTCCGGCGTGTCCGTGTTCGGGATCATCCACAGGTGATTGCCGGAGTTGAGATCGATGGCGGTGATGCGACCCCATGGCGGCTTCACGAGCGGCAAGCCATGCGGCCCCCCGAGCGAGCCGTTCGGGAACCCTTCGCCGTACGCGCCGATGTAGCGCATGTCGGAAATCTTCGGGTCCTGACGCAAGCCGATCGGGCCGACGGTGGAGAGCGAGCTGACGTACAGGATGCCCGTCTCCGGATCGACCGCGGCGCCGGGCCAGTTCGCGCCGCCTGAAAAATTCGGCCGGATCAATGTGCCGAGATTCTTGCCGGGGACAACGACTGACGGCGGGATGTACATCGGGCCGTACCGATATTGGCTCACGATCTGCAGCGCCTGCTGTTTCATCTCGGGCGTGAAGTCGATGAGGTCTTCCGTGCGCAGGCCTTGCGGCTCGAACGGCGCGGGCTTCGTCGGGAACGGCTGCGTGGCGGCGGTTTGTTCGCCGGGCACGTCGGTTTGCGGCACACGGCGTTCTTTGATCGGCCACACGGGCTTGCCGGTCACGCGATCGAAGACGAAGGCGAAGCCCATCTTCGTCACTTGGACGACAGCAGGGATTTTCTTGTTCGCGACGGTGATGTCGACGAGCACCGGTGGCGCGGGAAGGTCGAAGTCCCAGATATCGTGATGGACGATTTGATAATGCCAAATGCGTTTGCCGGTGTTTGCGTCGAGGCACACCAAGCTATCGGAGAAGAGGTTGTTGCCGTGGCGATGGCCGCCGTAGAAGTCGCCTGTGGGTGCTTCGACGGGGAGATAGACGTAGCCGCGTGCGAGGTCGGCGGAGAATGGAGTCCAGACGCCGGTGTTTCCTGTGTAGCGCCAGCTCTCGTCTTGCCATGTGTCGATGCCGAAGTCGCCTTGTTGGGGGATCGTGTGGAAGGTCCACTTGAGCGCGCCTGTTCGCACGTCGTAACCGCGCACGAAGCCGGGGATGGCTTCTTTGGATGGCGGCGCGGCGCCCGCTGAGAACGCGACGCCGACGACGGCGGTGTCGCCGACGATGACTGGCGGTGAGCTGGAGCCCACTGATGATTTGTCGAGATCGACGACGCGCGGCAGGCCTGCTTTGAGATCGACGATGCCGTGATTGCCGAAGGATGGGATGGGCTGGCCGGTGCGTGCGTCGAGCGCGATGAGTTGGAAGCCGGGCGAGATGACGAAGACGCGCGATGTGCTGCTTGATGCGCGCGTGCTACTCGGCGCGACCGCGCTGCTCTGTGCGAGCCCGCTGCTCGGCGCGACAGTGCGGGTCGCCGCCGGCGCGAGCGCACTGGGCTGCGTCACTGCGCCGCTCGGTTCGCCGCGCCAGTACGCGACGCCGCGGCCGGAACTGCGGCGCGGAGCACTCGTGCCGCGCACGCCTTCGTCGAGGCGATACATCCACAGCGTTTCGCCGGTCGCAGCGTCGATCGCCACTACGGTCCGCCGAATTCCGGCGGTGGTGTACAGCACGCCGTCCGCCATCAGCGGCGTCACGCGGAAGTAGAACTCCGGCGTCGGCCCGAAGTTGTCCGCCTTCCAGCGCCAAGCAATACGCAGTTTGCTAACGTTGTCGCGATTGATCTGCGCCAGCGGCGAGTAACTCGTGCTGCCAGCGTCACCGCGATTGTTGAGCCACTCAGCCCGGCTCGGCTGCGCCGCCTCGGCGAGCGCCGAGCTGATCGCCGGCGCACTGCTCGCCGCCGCGGAGACCGCGGCACTCGTCAGTGCCGCGCTCGCTGGCGGCGCACTCGCCGCGACCGCCGCTCCCCATCCGTTCACCGCCCGAATGCGCGCCATCACAAACGCATAATCACTCTCGCTCAACGACCCAGGATTCGTCGGCGGCATCGTCGTGCGCGTGAACCGCTCCAGTTCCGCCAACTGCGCGCCCCACTTCTGCTGAAACGCATCGCCGATCAACGTCGGCCCGGTCTCGCCGCCACGCATCTCCGGCCCATGGCACATCGCGCAGTTCCGCGAATACGCGTCGTCGCCACTGCCTTGCGCAAATGCCTGCGACGCCAGCAACGCAAAGACCACAGCACAACCGCGGGCACGACGGTTGCTCATCATCTGAAGCTGAACCGAAACAAATGACATAACGAACAACGGCGGAGACCCACTCTAATGATTGGTATTACGGGGAAGCGCACAGCTCCGTGCGCCCGCACTCTCACACGCCTCGCGATTCCGTTGCTGACAGCTTTCATCGCAGGCTGCGCAGCGGCCACAGGCGGCGGCACGGATGGCACGGGTGTTCCAGTCAGCGACCCCGGTCCACCACCCGCGGCACCGACGAACGCCCCGCCGGTCGTCAGTGCCGGCACCGACGTCACAATCGAGCTCCCCACCGACAGTGCCACCCTCTCCGGCTCGGCTACGGACGACGGACTCCCCGATAGCGCGCTCACTTATCAATGGGAGTGGCTCAGCGGCCCCTCCGGTCCGCTCAATGCGCCCGGCGTAACGATCGCCAACGCGAACACACCCACGACGTCCGCGCGCTTTGCGGGAGGCGTCGGCGACTACGTCCTGCGCCTCAATGCGAGCGATGGCCAGCTCACGAGCTCGAGCACCGTACACGTCACCGTAAAATCGAATCCCCTGCTTTACCCGGCACCACCGGGCGGCGGCTCATCAGGCTGGACGACCGCGCCACCCGCCGAGGAGCACATGGATGTCACGAAGCTCGACGAAGCGCGCGATTACTCCATGGCCGCCGGCGGCACGTCGGACAGCGAAGCGGGTTACATCATTCGGCACGGCCGGCTCGTGTACTCGTGGGGCAATCCCTTCCAGCGCTTTGAAATGAAATCCACGACGACGTCGATGGGCGGCCTTGCGCTGCTGCTCGCGATGGACGAAGGCAAGCTCGCGTTGGGCGACAAGGTGGCACCGAGGCTGCCGGTGTTCGGCAGCGATCCGACCGTCGACACGAGCCCCGTGACCACTGGCTCGCTCGCCGACATCACGACGCTGCAGCTCACCACTCACACTGCCGGCTTCAGTAAATCCGACGCGCCTCCGCGGAAACTTTTATATCAGCCGGGCTCGACGTGGTCGTACTCCGACCAAGGCCTCAACTGGCTCGCCGACCTCCTGACCCAAACGTATTCGCAGGATCTGAACAGCCTGCTGTCCGCGCGCATCTACACGACGCTCGGCATTCGCCCGAGCACCGACCTCGTCTGGCGCGACAACGCGTTCCGCTCGACCACGCTGAGCGTGAACGGCGTGGCGGTGCCTCGTCGCGAGCTGGCCTCGGGCATGCGCGCCGATGTCGACGCCATGGCGCGCGTCGGTCTGCTCATGCTCCGCCGTGGCGTGTGGCGCGATCAGCTGCTCCTGAGCAACGCGATCGTCGACAAGGCGCACCAGCCGCCGGCGGGAAGCGCCTCTGCGGTGAATATCGATCCGACGAACTTTCCGGGCGCGCCGACGAACTTCGGCCTGCTGTGGTGGACGAACGCCACCGGACAAATGAGCGCCGTGCCGAAGGATGCGTATTGGGCGTGGGGCCTGCACGAGACGTTCATCATCGTGGTGCCGAGTCTCGATTTGGTCATCGCGCGAGCCGGCGATCACGCCTGGCACCCGACCTCGGAAGAGTGGAACGCCGACTACGCCGTGCTCGAGCCCTTCCTCACCCCGATCGTGGAGTCGATCAGCCCGTAAATAAGAATAAGAGATACGAGCTGGCGCTCTCAGCGCCGCACCTCAACGCAAGTGCCACCTCGGCCCCGAGAACCGGCGCAATTTAGGTAGCGCCGACAGCAAGTCCGCGCGCTCAGCCCGCGCGGCGCTCGGCCCACACGCGCAGACTCCAAGCCTCCCGCATTTGGACCAGCCAACGCGTCCGGCTAAAGTACCGCCGGGGCGCCGCCGCGCCCTTTCCTCGGGAGGGTCGATTGAGCGAATACACCGTTTCGCGCCGGCGCGTATTGCAAGGCCTTGCCGCGGCATCGCTGCCGCTGGGCATCTCCGCGTGCGCTGAGAAAAAAGCCAATTCGCTGATCGTCGGCGGCCTGCCGGTCACGTGCAATCTGACATTGCCGATAGCCTGCGTGGGCCGAGCCACGACCAACGGGTCGGCAGCGGCCGGCGCGCCGAAGTACGAATTCGAGTACAGCAAATACAACGGTTGGCCCGAGATCAAGGAATCGCTCATGGCCGGCCGCATTCAAGCCGGCTACATGCTGGCGCCGCTCGTGATGGACCTCGCGGACAAGGGCATCCCGGTGAAGATCGTGTCGCTCGGGCACCGCTCGGGTGCGGTGATCATGGTGCGCACGGATTCGCCGTATCAGCATTTCAAGCAGCTCACCGGCAAGCGCGTGGCGGTGCCGAGCCGGTTCGCGGTGGATTATCTGTTCCTGCGCAAAATGCTCGCGCAGGAAGACATGAAGATCGAAGAGCTCGAGATCGTCGAGATGGCGCCGCCGGACATGCCGGCTGCGTTGTACGCGAATGCCGTCGACGCCTATTGCACGGGTGAGCCGTTCGGCGCGGCCGCGCAGAGTGCCGGGTATGCCAGGCCGTTGCGCATGACGCGCGATGAATGGCCGAAATACATCTGCTGTGTGCTGACGGTGCGTGAGGAGCTCATTCACGAGAATCCGGCGATGGTGCAGGACTTGGTGAATCAAGTGCTGGGCGCCGGCGTGTGGCTCGATACCCAGCCGGCCAATCGCGAGAAGGCGGTGCAGATCGCGGCCGGGCCGAAGTATTTCAATCAGGACCCGAAGATCATTCGATTCGTGATGCAGAACCCGTCGGATCGCGTGACCTACGGCGACTTGCACATGATCCGCACGGAGTTCGATGAGCTGATGCGCATGTCGATGGCGGCCGGCACGATCAAGCACGAAATCCCCTACGAGAAATACGTCGACGACCAATTCGCCCGCAACGCGAAGCCGGCGACGATTCCGCTATGAAGGCGTTACTCCTGTCGTTAGTGTTCGTGGCGTCGGTCGCTGCGGCCGAGCCCCTCGCACTAAAAGCCGGCGTCTTCGACCCGCCCCGTCAGGCACCGGACTTCACGCTGCAAGGCTCGAACGGCAGCGACCTGAAGATGAGCGCGTTTCACGGCAAGGTCGTCCTGCTTGCGTTCGGCTTCACCTCGTGCACCGAGGTCTGCCCCACCACGCTCGCCGCCTTCGCCGATGCTCATCGTAAACTCGGTGCGGCCGCCACCGACGTGCAAGTCGTCTACATCACCGTCGACCCCGAGCGCGACGTGCCCGAGCGCATGAAGAAGTACCTTGCCGGCTTCGACAAGAGCTTCATCGGCGGCACCGGCGCGCCCGCGCAGCTTGCCGCCGTCCGCAAGGACTACGGCATCAGCGCCGAAAAGAAGATGTACGGCAGCGACTACAGCTACGTGCACTCCTCCTTCACCTACCTCATCGATCGTCGCGGCCGCATTCGCGCGCTGATGCCCTACGGGCACAGCCCGGATGACTACGTGCACGATCTGAAAATCCTGCTCGGAGAATAGAAGTGCGAGCGCGATCGTGGGAGAGCGGCCTCGCCGATCGAGGCGCATCGGAGAGCAGCGCCGCGCGTCGGCGGGGGCTGAGAGATGTTGTGCGTCGGTGGGCGTGGGCCGTCGCCGTCGGCGCGGCGATTATCGGGGCTCTGGCATGGGCCGGCTTCACACCGATCCGCACGACCTCGCGCGATCAGATCTTCGAAATTCCCAAGGGCACGTGGGCCGGCCGCATGGCCGGCAAGAACATCGCCATCCTTCCGGACCACATCCGGCTGACGCTCGGCCTCCGCGACATCCTGGTCCTGAAAAACCACGACGACGTCCCGCAAATCTTCGGCCCCACGCTGATGATGCCCGGCCAGAATTTTCGGTTACCCTTCGAGCAGGCCGCGGAGTATCAATTCGCATGCACGGCGCACGCGAGCGGCCAAATGACCATCGTGGTGGAACCGAACCCCGCAACGCCGTGGGCGCGCATCCGCTGGCGCGTACGCGAGCTGCTGGCTAACTTGAGCTGATCGACCATGCAACGAATCAAGGACACCTTACCGCCCATCGCGGTGCTCGCCTTGCTCATCGCACTGTGGTGGGCCGCCGTCATCGCCACGCGCAGCCTCATTTTCCCGACGCCTTGGGGCGTGGTGACCGGCACGCTCGAATTGCTCAGAGACGGCACGCTTTGGCAGCACATCGGCGCGTCGCTGATGCGCGTTGGCGCGGGCTTCGGACTGGCGGTTTGCGTGGCCGTGCCGCTCGGCCTGTGGATGGGCTGGGTGCGCGGCGCTTACCACACGTTGAATCCAGTCTTTCAGATTCTGCGGCCCATCTCGCCGATCGCGTGGATTCCGATTGCGATCCTGTGGTTCGGCGTCGGCAATGCGTCGCCGATTTATCTGATCTTCATTTCGTCCGTGTTTCCGATGGTCGTGCAGACGACCGCGGGCGTACACACCATCGAGAAGCGCTATCTGCGCGCGGCAGAAAACTTCGGCGTTTCGCGGCGCACGCTCTTCAAGCAAGTGGTGATTCCGGCGGTGCTGCCGCAGGTGTTGGTCGGCATGCGCATCGGGCTCGGCGTGGCGTGGCTCGTCGTCGTCGCGGCGGAGATGATCGCGCTTCGCTCCGGCCTCGGGTACATGATCATGGACTCGCGCAACGCCGGGAATCGCTACGATCTCGTGGTCGCCGGCATGATTATCATCGGGGTGATCGGATTGTCTCTGGACGGACTCATGCGCATGCTCGAGCGCGCCAAGTGGGTACGATGGCGCTATGCGCACTAAGATCGAAATTCGGTCGCTGAAGAAGAGCTTCGCGTCGGACAAAGGCACACTGCCGGTCGTCGACGATGTGAGCTTCACGGTGAAAGACGGCGAGTTCGTCGCCATCGTCGGCCCGTCCGGCTGCGGCAAGACGACGCTCATGAACATGATGGCCGGCTTCATTCGGCCGGATTCCGGCGCAGTGGTGATCGACGGCGCGCCGCGCTCGAAGCCGGATTCCAGGGGCATTCTGATCTCGCAGCAAGGCTCGGTCTTTCCGTGGCTCACGGTGCGCGAGAACCTGATGTTCGGCTTGAACGGTCACGCGAGCGCGAACGCGAGCTCCATTGCCGATGAGTACGCGGAGATCGTCGGGCTCAAAGGCTTCGAAGAGAGCTATCCGTACGAGCTGTCGGGCGGCATGTTGAAGCGCGCCGAGCTGGCGCGCGCGTTGGTGGTGAAGCCCGAGATTCTCTATATGGACGAGCCGTTCTCCGCGCTCGATGCGTTGATGAGCCTGCGCATGCGCAACGAGCTGCTGCGGATTCTCGCGAAGGAACGGCACACGGTGATGCTCATCACTCACGACGTGGAAGAAGCCATCCACCTCGCCGACCGCATTCTCGTGCTCTCGCCGCGGCCGACGCGCATTCAGGCAACGTTCGAGGTGCCGTTTCCGCATCCGCGGCGACTGTCGAGCCGCGAAGCGCAGGAGTTGCGCGTGGCGATCCTGCGCGAGCTCGGTGTCGATCACGAAGGGCTCGCTCCCGTCTAAGGTCGAAGCAGTCTCGCAATCCAATACGGCGAGTACCGGCAAGCGACACTTGGTCGCCTGCGGGTTGTCGCGTCCGCGCACGGAACTCTACAGTCCGCGGCCTCATTTAGACCCGCAGAGAGTGCGAGGGAGGCTCCATGCGCGCGACTCTTCTTCTACTCACGGCATGCTGCGCGTTGGCCACCGCGAGCGGCGCTTCGGCAGCCGACGTCGAGTTTCAATTGGCCCCGCACGCGGGTGAAGGCCACCTGCGAATCGATATTCCTCAGCGAGCGGCCCTCACGCCGGACACGTTCGGCGCCGGCGTTACCGCGGGCGTGCTCCTGCCGCCGGGCATCGTGCTGCAAGCCGGGTTGGACCGGTACGGCCACTACACCTTCTTCGGACTCGATGAGTTTCGGTTCGACCAGGAATACGTGGCGGCGGGTTATCAGTTCGAGCTCGGCCGCGGCTGGCGCGTCGTGCCCACGGGCGGTTGGGCCTACTGGAAGCTCGACCGCTTCGGCTTCCTCGTGCACCGGGCGGACGAGCAGTCGCTCAGCGGTCACGATGCGTTCTGGGGCCTGAGTGTGCAAAAGCGCATCTCGCGCCGGGTCGCACTCGGAGCGGCCTACCAACAAGGCAACTACGACTTCGGCCGACAGCGAACGACGAGCTTCGTGGCGACATTCGGATTCTGAGCGGCGAGCGGCGGCGGACACCGTCGAGCGCAGCGGCGACCGGCATCCTCCCGAACCCAATACCTCTCAAACCAAATTTCCCCCACACCAATTCCTCTCAAATCAAATTTCCCCCAACCGCTCGACCAGCGCCGCTCGCGGGCGCCGCCAGAACCACTGCATTCGGGCCGGCGCAACCCGGCAGGCGGCCCCATCTTGCGCTCCCAACCCCGCCCGCCAGCCGAAGGCTTGGCCGCATCGTCGGTGGCGCGGGCGCAAGAACCCCAGCGAACGTCAACGTCACACCCCCCGGAACGCGTTGATTTTTCCAGCCGCGACCGTTGCTTAAGAGCGCCCCCGTCCCCACACAAATCCCCCAGCGCACCGCGCCCTGACGCCGCCCGCAAACTCCGCGTAAAGCGCTCGTGTTATCAGTAGCTTACTGATAGTATCCGCGCCCCAAATCCTAGCCCCACCCCCGGATGTGCCGCCGATCAGGCGCTCGGGAGGGCGAGGGCGTGCATCACGACTCAGCCGCGTGCGCTCCGCATATCGAGCGGGCGTGCTCGACGTGACCCAACAGACACTGGTGATGGAACTTCGCTATGCCTCGTACAACGGCTCTCTCTGACATTCGCAACATCGGCATCATCGCCCACGTCGATGCCGGTAAGACGACCACGACCGAGCGCATCCTCTACTACACGGGGCGCAAGCACACGATCATCGACATTCACGATACGAAAGATCTGAAGACGTCGACGACGACGGACTACCTCGAACAGGAACAGAAGCGCGGTATCACGATTCAGTCCGCCGCGGTGTCCGCGTTCTGGCGCGACAAGAAGATCAACCTGATCGACACTCCGGGGCACGTCGACTTCACCATCGAAGTGAATCGCTCGCTGCGCGTGCTCGACGGCGCCGTCGTCGTGTTCGACGGCGTGGCCGGTGTCGAGCCGCAGTCGGAAACGAACTGGCGTCTCGCCGACAACTACGGCGTGCCGCGTCTCTGCTACGTCAACAAGATGGACCGCAGCGGCGCCTCGTTCACGCGTTGCGTGGACATGATCAAGAAGCGCCTCGGCGCGCGTCCCCTGCCCGTGCAGATCCCGATCGGCTCGGAAGACAACTTCAAGGGCATGATCGACCTCGTCGAGATGAAGGCGCTGGTGTGGGACTCGGATGACAAGGACGCCGAGTGGCAGCGCCTCGACGTCACGCCGGACCTCGCGGACAAGCTCGGCATCACCGTGCCGACGGACCGCCAGATTCTCGCGAACGTCGAGAAGTATCGCTCCGAGCTCGTCGACACCTGTCTCGAAATGGACGACGCGGCGATGGAGAAGTACCTCGAGGAAGGCCACGCGCCCTCCCCCGACGTGCTCCGCAAGTGCCTGCGCAAAGGCACCGTGACGGGCGCGTTCAATCCCGTGCTCTGCGGCTCTTCGTATAAGAACAAGGGCGTGCAGCAGGTGCTGGACGCGGTAGTCGATTACCTGCCCGCGCCGACGGACGTGCAGGCGATCAAGACGCTCGACCAGGACGGCAACGTGGTCGGCGAGCGCAAGTGCTCGGACGATGAGCCGTTCGCGGCGCTGGCGTTCAAGGTGATCAACGACGCGTACGGCGCGCTGACGTTCGTGCGGGTGTATTCGGGCGTGCTGACGAAGGGCATGTCGGTGCAGAACACGACTCGCGGTAAGCGCGAGAAGATCGGCCGCATGGTCGAGATGTTCGCGAAGGAAGCGAACCCGATCGAAGAGGCGCGCGCGGGCGACATCATCGCGCTCGTCTCGCTGCAGGAATCGGAGACCGGCGACACGCTGTGCGATTCGAACAATCCCGTGATCCTGGAGCGCATGCGCTTCCCGGACCCGGTGATCAGCGTGTCCGTGAAGGCGAAGACGAAGGGCGATCAGGAGAAGTTCACGGCCGCGCTGTCGAAGATGGTCCGCGCCGATCCTTCGCTGCATCTCGAAACCGATCGCGACACCGGGCAGACGATTCTGCGCGGCATGGGTGAGCTGCACCTCGAAGTGACGCTCGACCGCATGCGCACGGAGTTCAACGTCGAAGGAACGATGGGCGAGCCGCAGGTGGCGTATCGCGAGACCTTCACGAAGAAGATCATGGAACACTACGTCCACAAGAAGCAGACCGGCGGTTCGGGCCAGTTCGCCGATGTGTGGATCGAGTTCGAGCCGCTCGAACGCGGCAAGGGCTTCGAGTTCGTCGACAAAACCGTAGGCGGCTCGGTGCCGAAGGAATATGTGCCTTCGGTCGAGAAGGGCCTGAAGATGCAGAAGGAAGCCGGCGTGCTCGCGCAGTTCCCGACGGTGGACTTCCGCGCGACGCTCGTCGACGGCAGCTACCACGACGTCGACTCGAACGCGCTGACGTTCGAAATCGCGGCGAAGGCGTGCTTCCGTGAGGGCATCCGCAAGGCTTCGCCGATTCTGCTGGAGCCGGTGATGAAGGTCGAAACCGTCACGCCGGGCGACTACCTGGGTGATGTGATCGGCGATATGAACCGCCGCCGCGGCACGATTCAGGATCAGCTGGAGCGTGGGACCAACATCGCGGTCGTGGCGACTGTGCCGCTGTCCGAGATGTTCGGCTACATCGGCCAGCTGCGTTCGATGACCTCCGGTCGTGCGTCCTACACGATGGAGTTCTCGCACTATGATCCAGTGCCGAAGAACGTGGCGGACGAAGTGATTGCGGAAGTCGCGAAGGCGAAGGCGGCGGCGAACGCGTAAACGCGCTCGCTAGCATCGACTGACGAGATTGAGGGCGGGGTCCGCAAGGATCCCGCCCTTTTTCATTGCGTCGTGCGCGCAGGCCAGAAGATGTCCGGCGGCGCGAGGTCGGCACGCCGCAGCTCGGCAATCTGCCCGTCCACGCGCTTCGCTTCGATGAGCTCGTAGCCGAGCAGCACGAAAATCCGCTCGCCGAGAAACAGTGCACGCGCGTCCTGGAACCACTCCTCGCAGCCGAGAACGTCGCACGTATCGTCCGTGACATCCTGCTCGTGCGAGGCAATCGAGCCGATCTGTCGCAGCGAGGCGCCCTCGTTTGCGAAGAACGCCATGGACACTCGCGCCGGCAGATCTTTCCAGCACAGTGGGATCCGAAGCTTGGAATTCACGTGACTTGAAGTCGCGG
>JADMIO010799930.1_pt1 | contig 72244 bp, 60 predicted proteins | sample 8958161 | NCBI WGS metagenome assembly JADMIO01 (sample SAMN16585339, study PRJNA669376) | soil metagenome | isolation source: Crop rotation soil | place: USA: Cullars Rotation, Alabama | collected 2011 | reverse complement strand
CTTTCCCTGCTTCGTACGTGCCGCTATAAAACCGGCGGTCATAGACCGCCGCTACAGTCAGAGCTTGTTTACAGCGGCAGGCGGATGGTGAAGATCGAGCCAGCGCCTAGCCGGCTCGACACGCTAATGGCGCCGCCCTGGCTTTCGATGGCGTGCTTTACAATCGAGAGACCCAACCCGGTGCCGCCGGACTCTCTCGTGCGAGCTTTATCCACGCGGTAAAATCTCTCAAAAATTCGCGGCAGCTCTTCGGACGGAATTCCATTTCCGGTGTCCGCAATAGCGATGCTCAGCATTCCGTTTTGCGCCTCTACATAAATTCGAATCTGTCCTCCAGGCTTGTTGTAGTGAATGGCATTGTCGATGAGATTCGAAAGAGCCGTAGCCAGCCGCGACCGATCAGCATGAATCTGAAGATCGGGGCATTCCACGGAGACCTGAATATCACCCTCACGAATCGAATTTTTCCGGGATGCGACCTGCTCGGCAATGACCAGTTTCAGATCGAAGGGCTCGCGCGTAACAGGGACCTCGGCTTCGAACTTTGCGAGTACCAGCAAATCGTTTACCAGCGACTCAAGGTGCTGCGCGTTTCTTTCAATCGTGCGCAAAAAATCCATCGCGATGCTCGGATCGTCTTTAGCGCCGGACAGAAGCGTTTCCGTGTAACCGCGGATTGAAGTCAGCGGCGTCTTGAATTCATGGGAGACGTTGGCGACAAAATCGCGACGCATTCGATCGATCCGGCGAATGTCGGTCAAGTCATGAAATACGATGACCGCGGAATCAACCTGCCCCGCAACGTTTGTGACGGGCGAGACATTGGCCTGCAGGATTCTCGGTCCGAAACCAATTTCCAAAACCTGAGTCGATTCGCCGCCGAGCGCTGCGCGGACGGCATTATCCAACTCAGGCCTTCGGAAAGCCTCGAGCGGCGTCTTGCCGGACAAGTCACGGTCCGTCTCAAGAATCTTTCGAATCGCGCTGTTCGTCAATGTAACGCGGCCGTCGCGGCCGAGGACCATAACGCCCTGCCCCATTGCTTCGAGAATTAACTCGAGCTGTTGTTTGCCGTCCGAGAGCGCCTGAATTTTCGCGCTCAAGGTTTGCGCCATCGTATTCAATGAGGTGCCGAGCGCAGCGATCTCCTCATCACCGGTTATAGGCAGCCGATGTTCGAAATTGCCTGCCGCCAATTTTCGCGATACCGCAGAGATCTCATGAAGAGGCCGCGATATCAGGACGCGGACGCTATAGCTAAAGGTAAACGTGAGGCTGGCTGCGACCACGATGACGAGTGCAAGCTGCGAAGCGCTGAGGAAAAACGCGAGGATCAAGGAAATGAGAAGTATCAGAACGAGATTCCAGGCGAGCAGGCGGGAATGAATTTTGAACGACATCGATTACCCGGTTTCCGCCGGCTTTCCCATGCGATAACCAATGCCGCGAACGGTTTCCACTTTCAAACCCTCGTGGCCCAGCTTTTCGCGCAGGCGCCGGACGTGGGTATCCAGCGTTCGCGAGGTCGCCTCGCCATGGTATCCCCAGACTTTGTCCATCAGCATCTCGCGAGTCAGGACGTTGCCGCGGCCTCGCATCAACTCCAGCAGGAGATCGAATTCTTTCGCAGTCAGAATAACCTGTTGGTCCCCGGTAAAAACCTGCCGCCGATCCGGATAGAGTTGGATATTTCCGAGCCGGAGTATATCGGGCCGTTCGTCATGGACGCGGCGGAAAATGGATTTAACGCGAAGCACCAGCTCTCTAGGACTAAACGGCTTCATCACGTAATCGTCGGCGCCAAGTTCGAACCCGACCACGCGATCGATTTCCTCACTACGCGCGGTCAACATGATGATTGGTATTCGCCGCGAGTTTTCGCGTTGGCGCAGAGTCCGGCAAACTTCCATGCCGTCGACGTCCGGAAGCATGAGATCGAGAATGATTAAATCGGGAGGCTGTTCCTGAACGGCTTCGAGCGCAGTACGGCCGTTTGAAGCCGTAACGATCTGGAAGCCAGCCTGGCTCAGGTTGTAACTGACGAGACGCTGGATGTCGGGATCATCGTCCACGATCAAGACGCGTTCCATGCCGGATATCCTGGCCTCTCACCAAAAAGACGACCATCTCGGCGATGTTGGCGGAGTGGTCGCCGACTCGTTCGAGGTGCTTCGCAATAAAGATCAATTTGATCGCGCGTGAAATTGCCCGTGGATCTTCCAGCATGTACGTGAGAAGTTCCCGGAAGATCTGTTCGTAGAGATCGTCGACCACGTTGTCATTGAAGATGACCGTCTCCGCGAGATCCGCATCCGAGTTCACAAACGCGTCCAGACTCTGTTTAAGAATACTCTGCGCGGCGTCGGCCATAATCGGCAAGTCGACGAGACGCTTCAGTTCGGGCTCCTGAATGAGCTCCAGCGCCCGCTCAGCGATATTGACGGCAATGTCACCGATGCGCTCGATATCCTTGACGATTTTCAGAGCCGTCGCGATGAACCGGAGATCGCGGGCAACAGGCTGTTCAAGCGCCAGGACTTCATAACAGAGGTTATCGATTTCGATTTCGAGTTTGTCGATCTCGTCGTCGCGGCCGATGATTTCTTCCGCAAGCGAGGGGCGCCGGTCGACCAGCGACCGGATCGAATCGGAAATCATCTTCTCGGCCTTGTGACTCATAAGCAGCAATTTGTCCTTTAGAACCCTCAGTTGCTGCTCGTAATGTTTACTGGTGTGTTCGCGATCAGGCATCCGATTATCCGAACCTCCCCGTTATGTAATCTTCAGTCTCCCGGTTCGCCGGCGCGGTAAAGATCTTTTTCGTCTCGCTGAACTCCACCATCCGGCCGTTAAGGAAAAATCCGGTCTCGTCGGAGATTCGCGCCGCTTGCTGCATGTTGTGCGTCACGACGATGATCGTGTAATCCCGCTTTAAGTTGTAAATCAGCTCCTCAATTTTTGCCGTCGAAATCGGATCGAGCGCGGACGCCGGCTCATCCATCAAAAGAACTTCCGGCTGCACGGCCAATGCCCGTGCAATACATAGACGCTGCTGCTGCCCTCCCGATAGCGACATCGCGGACCGGTGCAGCCGATCCTTTACTTCGTCCCATAGCGCCGCGGCGGTCAAGGTCTTTTCGACGATCTCATCGAGCTGAACCCTTTTCTTGGCCAGGCCGTTGACGCGGACGCCATATGCGACATTGTCGTATATAGGCATCGGAAAAGGATTGGACCTTTGAAAGATCATTCCGACCCTGCGTCGAAGGTGAATGACCTCCATATTATCCGAATAGATGTTTTCGCCATCTAATTCGATCTGGCCTTGCAGACGGACGCCCGGGATCAAATCGTTCATTCGATTAAGCGAGCGCAGGAACGTCGACTTTCCACAACCAGACGGGCCTATCAGCGCTGTAACAAATTGCGGCCGGATCTTAACCGAAATGTCGTAAAGCGCCTGATTGCTGCCGTAAAAGAAATTAACATGGCTGACGCTGATCTTTACGGGATCCGCCATATCTACGGGTGAAGGAAAGTCCAACGCACAAACATCGCCACTATGATACCCGGGAATGTTACAGGTTCGTGAACAACTTGGAAACAGACCGAGAGTTAGGACCTGGCAAAGTTCACAGAGTTGTCACGCCTGCGTGAAAACTTTTGTGTAATTTGATTAGTGTGCAAAAAAGAGTCCTGATCGTTGAGGACGAAACCGACCTCGTTAAGCTTTTAAAGTACAACCTCGAAAAAGAGGGCTTTCGGGTCAGCTATGCCACCGATGGCGCCGTCGCGCTTTCGGAGGTACGCCGTGATCCGCCGGACTTAGTCATCCTGGACCTGATGCTGCCGGGATTAGATGGACTTGAAGTCTGCCGCCAGCTACGCCGCAACGACCGGTTTGTTCGCATTCCGGTCCTGATCCTTTCCGCACGGGGTGAAGAAGCCGACCGCGTTGTAGGACTGGAACTCGGCGCGGATGATTACGTCACCAAGCCGTTCAGCACGCGCGAAGTCATCGCGCGCGTTCGCGCGCTGCTCCGGCGCAATGAGCCTGCGGACGCGCAGCGCTCGAAGGTGCAGCGCGGCGACATCGTTATCGATCCCTCCGCCCACAGCGTCACCGTGGCGGGCCGTGGCATTGAGCTCAGCGCACTGGAATTCCGGCTGCTTCACTACATGGCCTGTCATCCCGGAATGGTGTTTTCACGAGACCATTTACTGGACAATGTCTGGGGCAATGACCGCAGTGTCACTCCCCGGAGCGTCGACGTTTATATCCGGCGCATTCGCGAAAAAATCGAATCCATACCGCAAGAGCCCGCCTACGTTCAGACCATCCATGGAGTCGGTTATCGGTTCGCGACGAACGGCGAAGAACAGTGAGTTCTGTTCAATTTTCACAAAAAAATAATAAGACGGTGACTTTCCTGCAATTTCAAATGTGGAGAATCAATGAATCAAGCTGTGCTCAGAAGAATGACCTTAATTTTTATGGCAATGGCGCCCTTGGCCGTTTCTCATTCGTTATCCGCAACGCCCCTGCAAACGGCCGCGCCGGCCGCGGCGCCCGCCGCACAAGCGGCGGATCAGTCTTCCCCGCTGCAATTCAAGATCGGCGACGCCACAATCGCACCGATCGGATTCATGGACTTGACGAACACTTTCCGCAGCACCAATGCGGGAACAAGCCTTCAAACGAATTTCGGTAGCATTCCCTACAACAACGGGATAACGGGCCGGCTAACTGAAGACAAGCTCAGTGTTGCGAACTCGCGGATCGGATTCCGCGTCGACGCCAAGGTGAGGGATGCCAACGTCCTCGGCTACTACGAAGGCGATTTCGTGGGTGGGATCGGTAATGGCGCGTTCAATACTCAGGTATCCAGCAACAGCTTGCTATACCGCGTGCGTCTCTATTGGGTTGACGTGCGCAAAGGCAAGCTTGAAATGCTTGCCGGACAATCCTGGAGCATGATCACGCCGAACCGTAAGCAGATTTCGGCCTTGCCTGGCGATCTCTTCTACTCGCAGGTCGTCGATGTGAACTACATGAACGGGTTGACCTGGGGCCGCATTCCTGGAATCCGCTTTCTGTATCACCCCAGCGAGAAAGTCACCTGGGGCGTCTCGCTGGAAAATGCTGCTCAGTACTTTGGCGGCTCCGGCGGCGGCGGCGTACCGACTTTGCCGGCGGCCCTCGCTGCGGCCGGCATCGGCGGAGAACTCGACCAGAATACGTCCAATGGCGTCGCGACGCCCAACGTCCACCCCGACATCATCTCCAAGCTCGCTTTCGATCCCAATTCGCGTTTGCATTTCGAATTCGTGGGAGTCGAGCGGACCGTGAAGCTTTTCAATCCCATTACGCAGGCTACCTTTACAAAGGGCAGCGGCGGCGGATCGGTCAATGGAGGCGTTGAGATCGCCAAGGGCGTCCGCCTCGTCTCGAATAATTTCTGGAGCGACGGCGGAGGCAGGTACTTGTTCGGCGTGGCGCCGGACTTTATTGTCCGCGCCGACGGCAGCCCTTCTTTCATCCATTCCGGCTCGACGGTTTCCGGAGTTGAATACCAAAGGAAGAATACGCAGATGTACGCCTACTACGGCGGAATTTACATCGGGCGGAATACGGCGCTGGACGCAAACGGCACAACGAAGATTGGATACGGCTACGCCGGTTCGCCCAATAGCCACAACAAGACAACCCAGGAGGGCACTTTCGGTCTCACGCAAACCATCTGGAGGGATGCAAAGTTCGGCTCAATGCAATTGATGTTGCAGTATGCCTATCTCTTCCGCGACCCGTGGTTTGTAGCGCCGGGCGCGCCCAAGAACGCGCACGAAAATGCAGTCTGGTTCAACCTTCGGTACGTGCTACCGGGCTCGGCGCCGACGATTAAGTATTAATGCAAGTTGTGATCAAAAGGTTCGATCGAATTCTAAGAGGAGGAACAATGCGAAAGATTCTTGCGCTGGCTTCTATTTTGTTTGTGATGGGAGTTGGCATTTCTACCGCTGCCGTGCTGATCAATGGCGCAGGCGCGACGTTTCCGTATCCGATGTACTCGAAATGGTTCAATGAATACAACAAGCTCCATCCGGACGTTCAGATCAATTATCAATCCCTCGGCTCGGGCGCTGGAATCCAGCAGGTCAGTGAGGGGACGGTGGATTTCGGCGCCAGCGACGGACCAATGAATGACGAGCAGATTAAGGCATTCCAAACCAAGCGCGGGACCGGTATTCTTCATTTTCCGACCGTGTTGGGGGCTGATGTGCCAACATACAATGTGCCAGGTATAACGGCAGAGTTGAACTTTACGCCCGAAGCTTTGGCGGGCATCTTTCTTGGAAAGATAACGAAATGGAATGATCCGGAGCTTGCAAAGGCCAATCCGAACGTAAAACTTCCCAACAATGATATCGTCCTAGTTCACCGGTCCGATGGTTCCGGTACGACATACGTCTGGGTGGATTACCTTTCAAAGGTGAGTCCTGAATGGAAACAAAAAGTGGGCGTAGGCACGTCAGTGAAGTGGCCAACGGGGCTTGGCAGCAAGGGTAATGAAGGGGTTTCCGGCCAAATCAAGCAGACTGCATATTCGATGGGGTACGTCGAGTTGATTTACGCTCTTCAAAACAAGATGTCCTACGGCAAGGTGCGTAATTCTTCAGGGACTTTCGTAAAGGCGGACCTGGCAAGCGTCACCGCCGCAGCAAGTGGAGCAGTGCAGAACATGCCGGACGATTTCCGGGTATCGATCACCAATGCGCCAGGCAAGGACGCTTATCCTATTTCCAGTTTTACATGGCTGCTGATTCCCCAAAAGATCCAGGATCCTGCAAAAAAGAAGATAATCACAGATTTTCTGACATGGATGTTGAACGACGGGCAGAAACTCACCGAAACTCTGTCTTACGCCAAACTGCCGAAAGAGGTTGTGGCGAAAGAGCTAAAAGCCATTTCAAAAGTCCAGTAGCATGACGGCGTCTGCATCCATTGAGGCACGAACTCTTCCTAAGACAGGAAGAGTTCGCGCCTTCATTGGCCGCCTGAGATCTGGCGACACGATTGCGTACTTGATCACTCTGGTCGCAGCCGCGACGATTTTTCTGATCACGGCTATTATTTTTTATCAGCTCTACGTCCAGTCCGCCTTGCCGCGCCACAAGTTTGGGTGGCATTTCCTGATCACAGATAATTGGGATCCGGTCGCCGGTGAATTCGGCGCCCTGCCATTCATCTACGGAACCGTGTTGACTTCGCTGATAGCAATGCTGATCGCCATACCTCAAGGGTTAGGCTCGGCCATTTTTCTGTCGGAACTCGCTCCTCCGCACATATCGGACGGCCTCACCTTCCTGATCGAGTTGCTTGCCGCAGTTCCAAGCGTGTTATACGGGCTGATCGGCATATTCGTGCTCATTCCAATTCTGCAGAATAACGTCGTTCCGGTTTTGAGGAGCGTGTTGGGCTTTCTACCGATCTTTCAAGGCGTCTTTTATGGCGTCAGCTATTTTTCCGCCGGCGTCGTGCTTTCAATCATGATCGTTCCGTTCATTGTCTCCGTCTCGCGCGAAGTGCTTATGGCTGTGCCGCGAGAGCAGCGAGAAGCCGCACTGGCGCTTGGATCCACTCGTTGGCAAACCACCTGGCGCGTCGTCCTCCCTTTCGCTTTCAAAGGAATTATGGGTTCGATTTTCCTCGCGCTGGCCAGAGCTCTGGGAGAGACGATGGCGGTTACAATGGTCATCGGTAATACCGTCCAGATTAAGACTTCCTTGTTGGCGCCGGGATATTCGATTGCGGCCGTAGTCGCAAATGAATTTACTGAGGCCGTGGGAGATCTTTACCTCGGCTCGCTTATCGAGTTGGGACTCGTGCTGTTCGCCGTCACGTTCATCATCAATGGGCTGGCGCGACTTCTTATCGTCGCCACCCGGCGAGGGGCCGCGGCATGACTGTAAAAAAAGCGGTGAACTTCATCATGTTCGGCCTTACCGGAGTGTGTACGCTCTTCACTGTCGGCATTCTATTCTTTATTCTGGGCTACCTGGTGTGGCAAGGCGGCTCGTCTTTAAGCTGGTCGTTTTTCACCCAGCTCCCCGCGCCGGTCGGCGAACCGGGCGGCGGGATGGCGAATGCGATCATCGGCAGCGGCAAGGTCCTGCTCCTGGCGACGATCATCGGGATTCCGATTGGGTTCCTGGGCGGCGTCTATCTGAATGAGTACGCCGGAGCGACGATGTCGTTCATCATCCGGTATGCCACCGACCTCCTTAACGGCGTACCTTCCATCGTCATCGGAATCGTCGTTTGGGCGCTGGTCGTACGTCCAATGGGACATTATTCGACGATGGCCGGCGGCGTCGCGCTCGGAATCATGATGATTCCCATTTCGGTGCGCAGCACGGAGGAATTTTTGCACGCGGTGCCGTTGTCGCTTCGTGAAGCGGCAGTCGCCTTAGGGGCGTCGAAGTGGAAGGCTATCGTCACCGTTGTCATCCCTGCAGCGATGCGCGGAATCATTACGGGAACAATGCTGGATTTCGCTCGAGTCGCGGGGGAAACTGCCCCGCTGTTATTTACAGCGCTTGGCAACTCGTTTTGGAGTTCCGGTTACAGCCAACCGACCGCAACACTCCCCGTCATGATTTACACTTACGCCATTTCAGCCTATGAAGATTGGCATCGGCAGGCATGGGCCGCCGGCTTCGTCTTACTGGCATTAGTGCTGACAATTAACGTCATTGCCCGGCTAGTGGTTTCCAGGGGAGGTCACATGCCGAGAGGAGCAGCTTAGATGAGCAGCAGCCCGATTGCGGCTCGCAGCAGCAGTGCGGAACATAAACGCAGCCCGGGCCTATACGTGTCGCCGCACACGTTGCGGCCGGATTTGAAACATCCGTCGCCCGGCAGCGATAACGAGCGAAAGCCGGCGCCCGCTGCCAAAGTTACTGCTTCCAACATTAACTTCCACTACGGATCCGTTCAGGCTCTTCATGACATCAGTCTTGATTTTGCCGAAAACAAGGTAACTGCGTTGATCGGGCCCTCAGGTTGCGGGAAATCGACGTTCATTCGGATTTTGAATCGGATGCACGAGACTGTTCGTGGAACGCGATTGCAGGGAACAATCCGCATGGACGGCGAAGATATTCTGCAGCACGATGTCAACGCCTTGCGGCGCCGCGTGGGCATGGTCTTCCAAAGGTCGAATCCATTCCCAAAGAGCATTTTTGACAATATCGCTTATGGGCTGCAGGTGAATGGCATGGCCCGCCGCACGGAAATTGGCGAACTGGTCGAACGAAGTTTGCGCAAAGCAGCGCTATGGGACGAAGTCAAAGACAAGCTTTCTCAGTCCGCTTATGGACTCTCCGGCGGGCAGCAGCAGCGGTTGTGTATCGCACGAGCGTTGGCGGTCGACCCGGAGGTTCTGTTGCTTGACGAACCGTGTTCCGCCCTGGATCCTATCGCGACGGCGAAAATTGAAGAGCTGCTCTTTCAGCTCAAGGATCAGTGTACGATCGTGATCGTCACCCACAACATGCAACAGGCTGCCCGTGTCGCCGATTTTACGGCCTTCTTCCTGATGGGTAAGCTGATTGAGTTCAACGAAACCAAGATCATCTACACGACGCCAAAGAATAAGCAGACCGAAGACTACATCACCGGCCGATTCGGCTGATCCGTCAAGTCTTTGAATCCCCCGCCTTTCGAACGCGGTAACAAAACATTCATATTCCAGTAACGGCTTCTTCATTACAGCCTGATCAAATTACGGCCGTAATAGAAGACTGGGCTCTTTCTCGCCCGCAGTTTCTTCAAACCGCTAACTCACAAATCGTGGAGGAGTAATGATGATAGGACGCAGAGGGCTCGCCTCGTGGCTGACCCTTGCTAAAGGATATTTGTGCACGTTCATATTCCTGTGCGCAATAGCCGTCCCGGTGTTTGGGCAGGTCGACCAGGGAAGCATTATCGGTACGGTAAAAGACTCGGGCGGAGGCGTTATCCCCGGAGTTATGGTTACGGCCATGAACACTCGCACTGGCGAGGAACGTTCCGCGCTCACCGGATATCGTGGAGACTACGTCATCACGGCGCTCAAACCGTCCATGTACATCGTACGCGGATCGCTTCCGGGCTTCGCCCCGATCGAAGTGACGGGCGTCGAGCTGGCAGTGGGTCAGAAGTTGACCATCGATATGTCGCTCAAGCCTGCCGGGGTCAACCAGGAGCTAACGGTATCGGCGGACGCTGCGGAAGTTCGAGTTGAAACGAGCTCGGCGAGTCTGGGCGCAAATGTGGACACGCGTGAAGTGGCGGAATTGCCGATCAATGGACGCCAGCTTTCGCAATTGTATCTACAGGCGCCGGGAGCGCAAAACACCGGCAACGGTCAATACAACGACATTCGCTTTAACGGCCGCGCCACGGACCAGAATGCCGTGCGATTCGATGGTATTGAGGCTTCAGGAATTGTCGACGCGGAACCGGGAGTGGTCGGCGGAGAGTTGGTTTCGCCATTTAAACTGCAGAGCAGCCTGGAGAACGTCCAGGAATTTCGCGTCGAATCGAATACATACGGCGCCGAATTCGGAACCGGCAGCGGCGGACAAATCAGCGTCGTCACCAAGTCCGGCAGCAATTCCCTGCACGGTTCTCTGTTTGAATTTTTACGCAATGATAAGTTCGATTCGCGCAATTTCTTCGACCGGGTCGGCCCGAATGGAAAAACGAAGCTGCCTCTCCGGATGAATCAGTTTGGCGGCTCCGTAGGCGGACCGATCGTCAAAGATAAGGTGTTTTTCTTCGGCAGCTACGAAGGCTACCGCCTTCGTAACGGCGTCAACTTAATCGAATCGGCGCCCAGCGCGCTGGCCAAGAGCCTGGCCGTTCCGGCTGTGGCGCAGGTGATCGATGCATTCCACTCACCCGCCGCTTTCATTCTGAACGGCGCCTCCACCGATGCGAACTACGACATTTATCAATTGCAGGCCGCTAACATCGTCAATGAGGATTCCGTCGGCGTCCGGCTCGACTTCAAGCTGAATAGCAAAAACTCCCTATACACCCGATTCTTCAGGGATCTTGGAAGTAACGTTCAGCCCCAAAGCGTCAGCGGCCGCACGTTGGAAATCCGAACGTGGCCGCAAAATGGCGTGTTGGCCCTTCAGTCGACACTCTCTGCGACAGTTATCAACGAGGTCAAATTCGGCTACAACAGCGCCCTGACCCGCGGATTGGGAAAAGGGCTTGTTTTCAACGGCGTCGATTCAACGCCGTTCAGCATTAACATTACGGGAAGCGCTTCGAATAGCGGAATTCCTGGACAGGGCGCCACCACCGGCATTGCAGTGGCCGGCGGTCTTGTCCGCTTGAACAGCCAGGCCAACGGTCGTGGGGCGCCTTACACCCCGTGGACGCTCTCGTTCATCGACAACCTGACGTACATATCGGGAAAGCATACGATGAAGTTCGGCGGCGAGGCCCGTCCGGTCCGCTTCTACACAGACCGCAAGGGAGGAACGCAGTACACCTATAACAGTTTGTCGGATTTTCTCGTGAACAAGCTGGCGAGTTACCGCTATGTCGGCGACCTGTCCGATCCGAGCGTGTTTAACAACGGCGCAACGGGCCCACGTGAAGGAGCGCAGGAATACTACATCGCCTACGCTCAGGACGAATGGAGAGTCAGCCCGGTTGTCACTCTCAGCTACGGCATGCGCTTTGAACACTACACGCCGATGCGTGAAACTCGTAATCTCAACGTTCAGTTCAACATCAACTGCACGTCAACGCCGAACTGCTTCCTGCCGACGAACCATCCGTTCTACCAGTCCCGGGAGAACTTTGACCCGCGGGTTGGATTCAGTTATTCACCGACATCGAAGACCGCCATTCGTGGCGGGTTCGGCCTTTTCAATGGTCCAGGGCAGACGGAAGACCTTCTGCAACCGATTGAAAGCGACTTGATCAACACGGTGGTGACCGGCGGAACCTATCCGATCGATATCAGCGCCGTTCGCTCGAACTTCATCAACAATACGACGAACCGGTCGTTCGGCCCCAGGCCCTACGATCCCAATTACACGGTTCCGGAACGCATCTACACATACAACGCTTCCGTTGAGCAGGAATTGCCGGGCCATTTCGTGGTGACTGGCGCATACGTAGGAAGTCAGGGGACCAATCTGTTCCTGCGCAGCATTGCGAACCGGATTACGGCCGTCCGGACGAATCCGGATCCAACCCAGGCGGGCGTCGTGATTCGCGAATTCGATATCGACAACGGCGGGACCAACGTTTTGCACCCATTCGGTGAAGTCGATTACAAGACCAGTGGCGGACGCGATAGCTACAACGCTCTTCAACTATCGGTCGTCCGGCGTTCCAGTAAAGGGCTGACCATGAATGCTCAATACACGCTGGGCCGCAGCTTCGGAAACAGCGAAGGCTCAAACGAGGCCGACACGGCAGCGAACAATGCAAGGTTGATTTCCGATTTCTCCTACGACAATGGCTACAATAAATTCGATGTTCGCCAAAATTTCAATACCAGCTTGATCTACGCCATCCCGAGCCGTGGACTAGAAGGCGTCGCAAAAGCGCTTCTGGGAAATTGGGAAATCGGGGGAATCGGCAATGCGCGCAGCGGATTGCCGGTAAACGTTTTCATCACACGGCCGGATATTGCATATACCGACGCCGCAGGCAACGTGTTCACCTCGCCCGCGGCAGGACGAACGGCTGTCATCAACACTCCATTCGGTGGATCGACGCGCGCCACCAGACGTCCCGACCTGGTCCCCGGCGTCAATCCTTACATGGACCAGGATCGTACGCTCTTCAACCCTGCGGCCTTCGCAATACCGAAGCCGGGAACATTCGGCAATTTGCCACGGAATTTCTTGCGTGGACCCAATTTCCGCCAGATGGATCTTATTTTGAATCGCAAGTTCCCGTTTGCCGAAAACAAGAACGTGGAGTTCCGGGCGGAGATCTTCAACATTTTCAACCTGACAAACTTTGCGGCGCCGCCTTCGACTCTGGGACCGGCGCTTGGAACCGCGGCTGGACAGTTCCAACCCGGCCAACCGCTCTCGTTCACCGGCAGTTCCGCCTTCGGAACCGTCACCTCAACCGTTGAGCGGAGCGTGGGATTGGGCACCAACCGTCAGATTCAGTTTGCGTTGCGCGTGAACTTCTAATCATCCAGCCTTTGTAAAAAGGCGCAGAACCGCAAGAAAGGGCCGTTCCCGAAGTTTGGGAACGGCCCTTTTTTGCGTTCTCTCGCGACAGAGCTCCACCCACTTGTTACAACCATGTGAATGAATCATTAAAAATTACTACCATTCTGAATGTGCTGGAGGTAAAAGACATACGAGAGTACAGAATGAGCAAACAGCGCTTACGTATCACCTTATTCGTTACGCTTTGCATCTTTGCCGCATTGCATCGCCTGAGAGCCGAGGCACGGAAGGACACGGCGGCATCGTATGTAGATCTTGGCGACAAACTCGCCAAGCATGAGGACTTTGCTCGAGCTATCGGCGCCTACAACATTGCTTTGGAATTTGCACCCGACTGCGCCCCTGCTTACTTCGGCCGGGCTGTCGCATGGGAAGGCCGGCATGAGCCTTTGAAAGCAATTTCAGACTACACGAAAGCCCTAGAACTTGTCCCGAATTGGACGGAGGCTCTTTACAACAGAGGCAATCTCCAACTCACCGCAGGCAACATCGATAGTGCCATCGAGGATTTCAACCAGGCCCTCGAGAACGATCCCCGCTACGCCATGGCTTACAATAACCGCGCAATCGCGAAATTGGGCAGAGGCGACACGGAAGGAGCGCTGGACGACTTCGAGCAGGCGATCCGAATAAATCCCCGTCGCCCGGAACCTTACTTAAACCGCGGACTGCTGCGTATGCAACAGGGGATGAAGGCTGCGGCCGAAGACGATATCGCGCGATCCGTCGCTATACAACCCTCCCTCAGGACCTTTGTCGATCAGCGGATTGGCCTCCTTTCCAAGCAGTAAAGGCAGTTCCCGTCACAAAACATCTTAACGATTCAGTTCCACTGTGCCGGATGTATGGAACCCTGTCTGAGGAAAACGGAATTCTGTTCGGCGAAACAGAGCTCTGTCTGCGAACGGATCTAATCGGTTTCAGTTCATGAATGCCGAGTGAATACACGGACAATTCGGTGACATGCGTTTACGAGGTTTTAATAACCCGTTGGCTGGCTTCCGCTAGAGGCGCCGGCTCCGCTTGGGGACGTGTTGGAGCAACCCGGGTTACTTCTTTGGCCAGCCTGACGTGCTCGATTTGAGGAATATGCTCCAGCATATCTGACGCCTGGGTAATGCGAATAATCATGCGAACCCGCATTTTCGTCAGGCGCTCGAGCACTGGAACGACGGCGACTTTCTTGCCTCTCTTGACCGCCCACCTTTCAAGGTGCGCTCTCAGCATCTCGACGTCACGCGAATTCCCCATCAACTGCTGATACTCGTGCATTTTGCGCCCGCTTTCCGCCGCCCAGTCGCCTAGAAGCGGTTGCGCCGCTTCCACAACGTACCGGAACTTCTTGAGGGCAATCCGCATCTCGTGCAACGTCTCCTCATTCCCGGGCTTGAAGCGGCGGCGCGCCTTAAAAAAATCGCTTCGGCGCGTCCGGATCAATCGCTCGATCGATCGGCGAACCTCGATATTCTCGGTTCCGCTATGCAAATGTTCGAAGTCGGAGCGAAGGGCCTTGATACTTTCTTCAATCCGCCGCTTTTTTCCGCTCTTCAGATTCATCCTGACGGTTTTTATTTCCCTGGTTTCCCGACGCTTCAGGCTTTGTTTGAAATCTGATACGACGCCGTTTGCGCGCAAACGCCCCAGGTTCTCCAGTTCGACCTGAAGGTCGCGGAGAGCCCCCATTCGTTTGAGCAGCTTCTTGAGGTCCTTCTGCACACGGACGATCTCTTCATTGTTGGACACGGCTCCCGCCAGTTCGAGTCTGGCGATCAGCCGGCGTGTTGTCACGCGCAGATCGTGGATGCTTTTCGACGAAACCTCCGCGCGCGCGTTCGCCCACGCTCGGGAAAATACTTTCCAAGGCTTGGTAAATGCGGATAGGCGTTCGTCCGGGCGTGTCATCAGAGCGGCTATTATAGCCGTAAAGACTGAGTAAGAGGCACAAGAGGCCTTCGCCTTCCTGTGCCTCTCGATGATTGCTATTTGCTGGGCGATAAACCAAAGGTGACTGCAAACGAGACGCTGCGCGCAGCCAGCAGCGTCATCGTGTCTAACGGTGAGGGCGCGGCGCTAGTGCTCTTTGCCGTACCCGGCGTTCCGATGCCGACGAGGCTGTGTTGGTCGAAGACGTTATTGATGCTGAGCTTCAATTTCGTGTTCGAGAATGCCGATTCACCCTTGATCGTGTAGTTGATATACGCATTGGTGATGTTGAATGGATCGATAGTAAACGCCTGATTCACGCTGCCATTGTCGTTGTACATCTGACCGATCCGCTTGTTAAAGAAGCCGACGTCCCAGGCCCGTCTTTGAAAACTCAAGCCAGCCGTCTCTGTATTCCGGGGCGCCTGCTGAGTCCACAAACCTGTCGCATCGTATTTTGCGGTCCCTACTGTGCCGTTGAGATAAAGGCTCAGTCCGCCGCCCACAAAGATGGTGCTTTCGGCTTCGGCCCCTTTGCTCGTGGATGTTCCCGACAGGTAGTAAACCGGCTCACCGCTTGCGTCCGTCGTCGTGGAATAGCCGTTCTCGAAATTGATGTGGTACAAATCGACATCCAGAACGAAGCGGCTGGACTTGAAGACCGTGCCGACTTGATAGGTATTCGTCTTTACCGGCTTCGGTAGAACCGCGACAGCGGCATTCTTCACATCAAATACGCTGGAAGGCGGAATCTCGCTGCCTTGCCCGAACTGAAAGTAAGTGGACCAGTTGTGCGCCAATTTGTAATTGATATCAAACGAGGGCGTCCATGCGTTAAAGGAGGCATCGTGCTGCACGAACGGGGCGCCGCCCAGGTTACCGACGGTCTTGCCGTTATCGGCAAACTGAGTCAGAAAAAATCGGTAATAAACAAATTTAACGCCCGGCGTGACCATGATCTTGTCGGTCGGATGCCATTCGAATTCAGCGTACGGCTGCACCGAAGTGGTGTTGAACTTTTCATGAAAGTTCGGCAGGGCCGCGTCCACCCAGGTGCGTGGATCGGACGGCACTTGAAAGCGATTCGTGTTGGCATATTCTGACCACATGCCCGTGCGGAAAATTCCGAGGCGCGTGATCTTGCTGACCGGCAGCAGGTTTCCGTATTTCCGGTAACTGTTCAGTTTGTCGACGGCGCTGGTTGTGGTTATCGTCGTTCCGTTGTAATTCTGCTTATTGTAATACCGGTAGGAGTAGACCTTTGTGTCCAAGCTCCAGCCGCGGCCCAAGTCCGTCGTGACGCCCAAATAATCGAAGTCGGATGGGATGTGATAGAAGTTGTAGCCGTAATAGTTCCCTTGCGATGGGTCCTTGCTCAACAGATAGTTGTCGCCAAACTGAGCAACCTGGGCGCGTGTCGGCCCCTTTACGTTTGGAGTGTTCGACTTCAGCTCACCGATCGAGGTGAAAGCCGTAAGTGTGGTTTTTGGCGTCAGCCGGTACTGATATTTCGCCAGAAACGAGTTCCGCTTTTGAAAGTTGTATGTTTGGTACCCGTCCGATTTCATCTGCTGCACGTCCAGCAGAAGACTGGACTTGCCGCCGGGACCAAATTGGCCGGAGTCGTACGCCGCATCAAAGAGACGCGTATTGAACGAACCATATGAGCCCGATGCCCTGAAGTTCTGACCCGAGCGCAGAATGGGGGACATCATATTGATCGACCCGCCAAAGTTCGTCGGCCCGATGGTCGAGGCGATGCCCGGACTGCGATCGAATACAGTCTGACCGATAAACTGGCCGGGAAAGAACGCCCATGAATGGTGAGTCGGCGAGTTCGTGTCTTCGAACGGAATGCCGTCAAACGTCATGGTGTAGTCGCCGTCTTTGAAACCTCGAAAGTAAGTCTTCACATCGCCAAGCCCCGGACCGTTCGGACTGAAGGCAAACGTGCCCGGCGCCATCTGAACCACCTCGGTGTAATCGGCGGTTGGAGCGGTAAAGTTCTGAATATACTCAGGACTGATGACGGATTGCGCAGTGTGCGTATCCAGCGAACTCTGGGAAGGCGCCAGCGTCGCCGCTAAAGGCACGAATTCAGAAACGGTTACTTCCTGGCTTAGCGGAGCGACAGTTAACGTGATCGTGAGATTTTCTAAACCGTTGGCAGCCACCTGCAACCCTGCGCTGCGAGCCGTTTTAAATCCCGGCAGGATTACTTCGATAGTATAAGTACCGACGGTAACGCTGGCCGAAAAGCGGCCTGAGGCGTCTGTTGCGGCGTTCGTCACAACTCCGCTCAAGTCATTCTTGATCGTCACTGCCGCGCCGGGCACGACAGTGCCTGTACTATCGAGAACAGTGCCGGAAACGGTTGCAGAACGGCCGATCGTCTGAGCCTGTAGCGGCAGTAAACTGGCTAAACAAAAGAGAATACACATCCCGACCGCAAACCCGCGGCTCGAAAAATCACGCATGAAAGACCCTCCTCCAAAGGTTAGAAATAAGGCGAAGAAAGATCCTCAACGCTAGGTGTTACGGATTCATGAACGAATAGTGAACGGAATTTGATTTTCGAATAAATGCGGAAATCGGGGGCGCCCCATGACTATCCTGTTTTAATGCGCGTCGCGAAAGGCACTTGCCACAGCATTTTCGTGTATGACATCGCGTTCTCGATCGATCTCAAGGAAGCGGAACGGCGCATCACTTCCAATACCCAGCGCGAACAGATCAAGCACAAGCGGCGCGCGCCCAAATATTTCGAATATACCCCGGCCCCGCTCCGCATCACTCAGGAGGCCGTCGAGATCGTGCTTTATGATTTTGGGGGCGCCAGCGTGATCTACCAAAAGCCCTTGGGCAAGGATTCGGATCTCTTATCTTTGAGTGAAAGCCTCTATGAAAACGCGACTCTTCTGGCCGACTCGCGGCAGCGCGTTCAAGAACTCCTGAACATAATTCAGCCGGCCGTTTCGAAGGCGAACATATCGAGCTTCGTGGAAGATTACGTCATCTTTCATATCGAGGACTTTGCGGAGCCCATTGCCGCTGAAGAGATCGCCACACGGCACGCCGCGGAGGTCGCTCAAATTCTGAGGGCGGAGTCACGCCCACTGTCCAACGATGAGATTGCGGACGTTATATCCCACCGCATTGCATACGGCAAAGACGATGTGGTCATCGTGGATTGGAATGCGGCGCTGGTCGTTGATAAGGAAGCGGAAGACGTCATCACCGTGCTTGAATTCGCCAATGTTGAACTGCTCGAAATGCGCTTCCTCGATCAACTCCTCGATCGAGCGCTTGGCCTGGCTTACGAACGCCTCTCGCGGCGCTCGCAGAACTGGTTTTCATTCCGCTCCAATCCTTCAGATCTTCGAGATATCTCACAATGGCAGGCCGACAGCGCGATCCTGTTCGAAGGCGTCAATAACGTTCTGAAGTTGCTCGGCGACCAATATCTGGCCCGGCTCTACCGTCTTGCCGCGCAACGATTCCACCTCACAGAGTGGGACGCGAGCATTCTACGCAAGCTTGAAACGTTGGAAAGCATCTACCAGAAACTTTCGGATCAAGTTGTCAGCCGCCGGATGGAAGTGCTGGAATGGATCATCATTGTCTTGTTTGTTATTTCGATTGTTCTGCCGTTCTTCACGCGAATCGCCGTGCATTGAGCGCCGTCCAGCACTAACGACTCTTTTCGCTAGATTGTCTCGGCGAGTTCATCATTTTGCAATGAATGCTCGGTATAACAGTAGGCGAGACACAGTTCTCAAACCCCACCTTTCTCCACCGCCCGGCCGGAATGGCCGGGCCTTTTTTTGCTAATTAACTAGGGGATCCTTCTTCAGGCGGGGATGTTTTCTTTCTCGGGCGTTTTGCGGCGGCGCCTGCGGATTTGCGCGGCGCGACTGTCTTGCGTTTGATGCCGGAATTGACGCGGCGTTTGCGGGCCGGCTTCTCCTCTTCGGTCTGAGGAGCCCCTTCCATCATCGGCTGCTCGGATTCAGCCTCATTTTCGTCGTTCTCTTCGACGGTTTCCGCCGGCGGAGGCGTGGATTGAAGATGTTGCTGCAGCGTCGGATCGTTTTCGACATCGTACGGCGCCGCCGATTGGTCGGTGTTGAACGGCTCGCTCATCAAAGTTCCGGCGGGCCGCTGCGTCTGAGCAATCTGAGCTCCCGGGAATACGCGAAGAATGCCCTGCCGATTGCGTTCGAGACGGAACAAGCCGACCCGCTGGGCCGATCGTACAGCTTCGAGGAAACTGTGAAAACCGTAACGGTGTTCATCGAAAGTCGGTGAAGAGTTTTTGATGAACTGCTTCACGTTCCGCAGATACATCGGCCAATGCGGAACAATTTTGGCATTCTGGAATGCCTCCTGCATCACACGGACGCCCTCGTCCTGTTGCATCGGCGAGGCGACTGCCGGCGGACCAGGTAAAGTGACCGGTTCCGCCGATTGTCCGTTAGGTGGGACCGCCGCAACTGGAGCCGGCAGCGGCAGAGGCGGCGGGGGCGGCGCCAGCTCTTTCTCAAGCTCTTCACCTTCCGCCTGAGGCTGATCTTTCAATTCGACAAGCAGACTGCGATCCACTTGTTTCAGTTTCACGTATCCGGCGGCGGCCATCTTTTCAATGAAATCACGGAAGGTGCTGGCGCCGTAATCGCGTTCGGTGAATGTTGAATCGAGCTGCAGCAGTGTGCTCTTGAGGAGGCCCAACTGCGGCGACACTTCGCGATCGGTAAGAACCTTCAGGGCGCGGCGGACCAGCGGAAACGCCTTCGCCAGATTTGGATCCGCAACCGCAATCCGCGTCCGCTCCGCCGGAGTCGGCGGCCTGCGCTGCACAGCCTGCGGGGCAATCAAGTTTTCGTATGCGATAAATTCGTGGCAGTTCTTTTGCAGAATCGCGCTCGTAAAGTTGCGGCCGCCGACGACAAGAACTTTCTTGTCGTACTGCTTCAACTTCTCGACCAGAGCGATGAAGTCGCTATCGCCGCCGACAATAACAAAGGCATTGATGTGATTTCGGGTGAAGGCCATCTCCAGCGCATCGAGCGCAAGATTGATGTCCGCGCCGTTTTTATCGCCGCCCGGGGTAAGGTTCCGCTGCACCATTTGGATCGCGTGCTGCGTCATACTCCGGCTGTGCTCGCCCGCGCGCTTCCAATCGCCGTAGGCGATCTTCGTGACGACTTCGCCGCGTTCTTTGATGGCTTCAAGAACTGCGCCGATATCGAAATGACGGTTTAATGTGCTTTTAACTCCGATTTCGATGTTATCGAAGTCGATGAATACCGCAATCTTTAATCTGTCCTCAACCATAATCCATCAGAATAACATAGCCCGAGCCCTATTCGGGCCAAGCCTTACTTCTTGAACAGATTATCGAATGCGCTGCGGGCGTCTGATGGTTTGATTGTGGGGGCCTGGCTTTGAACGTTATTCCCGCCGCCGCCGGAATCGCGCGTTTCACGCTCGATGGAGGTTCGAGCCATGAAAAGCTCACACTTATTCCGCAAATCCTTCTTCGTAATTCGCTCAGGAATGGGTTGTGTGCATTGGAATTGGGCGGATGAATCGAAATGGCGGCAGTTCTTGCAGGCGTGGAGATCCGCTTTACACTTGGGGCACTGACTTTCGAAATTGATTTCGATTGGGGGTGGAACGATCGTCCCGCAGAGCGCGCACCGAAGAACTTCCTGAAATCCAGGCATGTTCATCGGCCGGGGAGCTTCCCTGGCCTTGGAACCGCGCGGTCCACCTTTCGGTTTTTCTCGCGGTTTTTCAACCTGGCGTTCGCCGTTGTCGCGAACATGGTCCTGATAGCCGTGCTGGCCGTATTTGCGTTCCATGATTAAGTTGTTCGTACGGTACGGATGTATATAAGGTTACACGGATAATTCGGTTACGGCTGCCTAAAATTTACTAACTTATGCCACCGCCCCGGAATTTTCTCCCGTCAGCCGCTTCACATCCTGTTGCAGCCTTGCCGTGATTGCCGCATACGGATCGGAGTCCTGACCGAAGACCCGCGGGTCGATTGGTTTTCCGAAATGGACCTCGACCGGATGAAACCGAAAGCTGCCCTCCCGCGGCCACGCTTCAAACGTTCCGCGGATCCCGATAGGCACAATCGGCACTCCCAACTCGTACGCAAGAATAGCGGCGCCCTTCTTGAAATCTCCGACGCGGCCGTCAATCGATCGAGTGCCTTCCGGAAAGACCAGAAGCACACGGCCGTGCTTCAAGCCGACCGCGCCGACCTGCATCGCCCGTATCAGATTCACATTCGGATCGATCGCAACGATGTTGCCCATTTGGGCGAGACGGCGGGATAGCCCACTTTCCCAGTAGTCGCTGTATCCGAGAACGAACATGTTGTAGATCACGCGCCGCGGAAGAACGGATGCGAGGAGCGGCCCATCCAGAAACGACTCGTGATTGGGACACATAAGAAACGGCAGCGAGGCCGGCAAGTTCTCGAGACCGTAATAGCGCAGCTTAAAGAGAGGGCGCGCGAAAGCCTTCACGGTGCGCAGGATCAGAAGCCCAGCGGCATTCAGGAGAACTCTTTTCTTGAAAATGTAATGCTGCTTGCGCAATTCATCGGCCGGCACGGCATCGAGAATTTCTTTCCACGACCCTCCAACAGCTGCAGCAGACTCGGACGCCTGCTCGAATGCCTCGATCAATTCGCCCAGCGTGAAGATTCGCGAGGCGCGCTGCTCATCAATGTGAACGCCGAGTTGAGCTTCGGCCAGCCCGAGAAGCTCTACACGCGCAAGTGAATCGAATCCGAGGTCGAGTTCGATGTTCATCGAAGGATCCAATGCGCCGGCGCCTGGCTTTGCGTCGTGCACTAATTTCGCAATCACTGCGCCGGCGCGATCGCGAAAACGGGGGTGATCTTCGGGCGGTTTACCTGCCCTGCCGTCCGGTTTCATTTTCCTGCGCGCATTTTCTTCTTCGAGAATTTCAAAACGCTTAAGCTTGCGCGTTACGGTTCGCGGCAGCGGTTCATTCCGGACAGCGAACGAATGGATGCGATAGAAGGACGGCACCTGCTTCGAAAGATTCTCGATATCGAACCGGATCGTCTCCATGATCGAGGTCTGACCGCGGCGGCGAAATTCATCCATATCCGGAACGACGATCGCATGGAGAATGCCATCACCCGGTGCGCCGGTGGCTTCAGAAACGCCCAGAATACACATTTCCTTGATGACTGGAGATTTCGAGTAATGGATTTCGAGCTCTTCCGGATAAACGTTCTCGCCATTTGCGAGAACGATCACATCTTTGCTGCGTCCCGTAATCGACAGATGTCCGTCTGAATCGATAAAACCGAGGTCGCCCGTGTGAAACCATCCATCCTTGATCGCCCGGGAGGTTTCTTCCGAAGCATGGTAATAACCCTTCATCAATATAGGGCCGCCGACCAGCACCTCGCCGATGCCTTCCGCATTGGGCGAATCGATTCGGATCGTAACGCCCCGAATCGGCTTTCCGACGGTGCCGATCCGATTGTCGTCTACAGGCGTGATCGTCGCCGCAGCGGAAGTTTCCGTCAGACCGTACGCCTGGAGTACGGTGTATCCGAGGTCACTCAGATCTTGCTCGACCGCAGGATCGAAGCGGGATCCTCCACTCGCAAGAAGCTTTAGTTCGGGACCAATTGCTCGATGAACTTTCGCAAACAGTCTTCGGCGGATCTGAGGATTCTTAACACGTCGCGCCACCGCCTTCATCCAACGAAAAAGCGTCCGCACCGCGAATGGTTGCGATGCAGCCTGCGAGAAAATACGTTTATGAAGGATGTAAAAGAACTGTGGAACGCAGATGAAAAAGGTAATCCGATGACGATGAAATGCGTCGACAATCCGCTGGGGCGAAATCGAGGAAAGAAACGTGACGCTCGCGCCAATGCATAATGGCCCGAGACCGTTCGCAATGAGCGGCAGGACGTGCGAAAAAGGCAGAACGGAAAGAATCCGGTGCTCGGCCGTAAGATGCAGGGATTCCACAAGGCCGCGAATTTCATGGTTCAGATTATCGAACGTCAGTTCTACGCCCTTGGGATTGCCAGTGGTTCCGGACGTATAGATGAGGATTACCGTCGAAGCGCCCGTAACAGCGCTCTGCGCTTTACCAGCCAGACGTTGCACCATCGATGCCGGCGAGCAATTCGAAATGACCGGGCATTCGAGTTTTTCGCCCACGCTTTTTGCCTTATCCCAATTTGTCTCGTCCGCGAAGATGACTCGGCAGCCGGCGTGTTCCGCAATCCGTTGAATTGAATTTTCCGGCAGCGTTGTTGCAAGTGGAACCGTTACAGCGCCGATTTGCATGGCGCCCAAAAGCACGAATACCCATTGCGGGATGTTCTCCATCAGGATCCCAACGTGATCCCCTGCCTCAAGACCTTTCGCGATGAGCTCCGCCGCGACGGCATTCGCCTCTTCCATAACCTCGGCGTACCGGTACTCGATGATTTTGTCCTGATGATCAACGGCAAAGGCGATCTGGTTGGGTAAGCGTTTCGCCCATTCTTCAAGGCGGTCGAAGATCCAGTGAGGCGGCGGAGCTTCACCGATTGGAAGTCCAGAGGCTTCAGTCAGGAACTTCATACCGCCAGCATAGATTGTCCGGCGAGCCCGCGACTAAAAAATCGCTTTAGTCGCAACAAACGCGGCCAACAGTCAGGCGCTAATCGTTTACTTTCATCACTCTGCAAATGGAAGCGAACGTTCTAATACTCAGACGCATCCCGGCCCACACTTCAACAACGGGAGAAAAGAAATGGAACCAGGTACGACGGAAAAAAATACAGGCCTGCTCGATATCGACAACGACGCCGCACTTCAAATCGAGGGCGGCTCCATGGGATTGTTCGTGAGCATCCTGATCGCGTGCTGCGCCCTGTGAGGTAAGGCCTGTAACGGCGGTCCATGACGTCCATGACCGCCGTTACATTGCTAATACGGCAAAATGCGGAAGCTCAAGACTTTCAGCGGCTTGGTGGTTGGCGGAGGCGTGAACGGCACGGCGGTCATCAGATCCGTAACATAGCAATGATCGTAGTGAATGCCATTGCCACCCCCTCCATTCCAATTAAAGGTTGGCGAACCAATGCTGCTCAGCAGGTTCTTCGTAGTATAGCTGTCCCAGATTTTCGAGACGATCATGCTTCCGGTAACGTTTGCGTTGCCGCCTCCGCTCATGTTCGCGATGCCGTCGCCAACGACAAATACGAGTCCTTGCCAGGTGAAATTGCCCGTCATCGTCAACGTTCCGGTAACCACCAGAATGCCGGAACCGACCGGATTGCCGCTCAAGGTTAAATTTCCATCGACGTAGGTAATTGAACTCTTAGTGGTGGAGCCAGGAACAAAACCGCCGGAAGTGGCGGTGGTATACCGGCTCGCGACGGGAGCAGCGTTGTATATCGCGCCAAGTAGGCTCTGCAATCCGGTGGGCGTTGTCATTGTTTCACCCAGCGCGGCATAACCATTCTGTACTGAAGGGGTGCCGCCGGAGCCGGTGTAGTGATCCGGCCTGGGGAGAGAGCCGACGATCGTCGTCACTGAATTTGTCGGAGGAGTGGCGTTCGGGTCGTCATAGCCATCGATTGCCGGATGGTCCGCCTCCTGCGTCTCATGACAGCTGTTGGCGTCTGCTCCAGTGATCGTGAAAAGGTTGGAGTTCGGCATTGCATCGATTACCGGATTCGGACCATCGAGTGTAAGCGCCCCACCGGTAGCAAATCCCAAAACAGGAGTAGCGACCTCGGTTTGCAACATCGATCGGGCGCCGGTGTGGGTTTGCGCAAACGAGGTCACGAGATAAACCTGCCCGAATTTTGTTCCGCCGCTGATCTGGGCTGTAGCCGTAGCCCCGGAGCCGCCGCCGCCGCTGATCGTCACCGTCGGGTTGCTTGTATAACCCGATCCCGGCGTGCTGACGGTGATATGGTCCACCCAATAATTTCCTGTGGGCATTGTAGAGATGGTGGCAGTCGCCGTAGCGCCGGAGCCGCCGCCGCCACTGATTGTCACTGTCGGCGGATTGGCGGGATCGTAGCCCGTGCCACCCCCATTGACTGTTATCGAAGCAATCGAGTAAGTCGTAAGGCCGGTCGTGGTGATATTGGCTGTACCTGCTGCTCCAGTGCCGCTGCCGCCACTGAGGGTAACCGTTGGAGCGGATGAATAGCCATTGCCTCCTGCGGTAACGTTGATCGATGCGACAGGGTAGACTGTGGTGCTGTTCGTCACGATCGCCGCCGTGGCCGCGGCGCCGGATCCGTTGCCGCCACTGAAACTGACCGTTGGCGTGGTGTTGTAACCGTTTCCACCGCTCGTCAGGGTAATTGAAGCGACAGGAAATCCCCGGGTCGCCGTTGCAGTGGGATTACTTGTTGACCCAACTCCTCCGGTAATCGACACCGTCGGCGTCGACGTATATCCGCTTCCCGCGCTGGTAACGTTTATAGACGCGATGCGATACCCGGTCGTGGCAGTAGCCGTAATGTTGTTGCAGTCCTGCGCCCCGGCGTGTGTGGGCCAATTACCGCTGGTTAGCGTGAGCTTCGACGTAAAGGTGGCTGCGCTATAACCGGAGCTGTCATAGCCGGGATTCTCAACCGAGAAGCTACTTGGGCTCTTTTCGTCTGCGGCTCGAACATACAGGGTCCCCGAAAAAGACTTATTGCCGACATCATTGAAAGTTACGGTCGATTTCTGATCGATCGGGCTGTAGCCGTCTGCGGCGTTCAATTTATTCGTACACTGGGGGCTGCTCGGGGCTGTCCATGAATAAATACACGACCTGGTCGTCTCGAGCGTCGCAGTAGCACTAGCTCCCGAGCCGCCGCCGCCGCTGAAGGCGATCTGCACATCAGAAGCCTGGGAGTAGCATTGTGTCCCTGGTGAACTTAAAGCAACGGATTTGACCGAGCCCGTTGTTCCCAGGGTTGCTGTTGCGGTGGCATTGCCATTGCTGAAACTAACCGTCGGCGCACTCGTGTAGGCGCTTCCGCCAGTCGTCAGAGTGATTGAACTTACATAACCGGCTGTCACCGTTGTGCCGCTGCTTGAAAGCACCGCGACTGCAGTAGCGCCGGATCCGGGACCGCCGAAGCTCACAGTAGGAGCGGTTGTATACCCAGAACCGCCGGCCGTTACGGTAACCGAAGCTACAGTGCCGCCGGTCACTGTGGTTGAACCAGCCGAGAACACCGCCGTTGCCGTGGCAGCAGTGCCGGTTCCTGTGCTGACCGTCACTGTGGGAAGCGACGTATAACCCGACCCGCCCGTCGTTACCGCGATCGATGCCACGTAACCGGTGGTCTCGGCCGTAAGAGCCGCCGTGGCGGCTGCTCCTGTTCCTCCTCCTCCGGCGAAACTAACCGACGGCGTGGTCGTGTAAGCCGAACCTGAAGTGACGACAGTCACTGACGTTACGCCGCCGATGGGCAAGCATCCTGTACTATACCCGGTCGGAGTCGACATCTCATTGACGCCGTTCCAGCAAGCTTGATACGAACTGGCGCTGTTGCCATTAACGGCAACCGGGGTCATGTTATTCCCCTTTAAGGTGATTCTTGTCCACTTCAGATCCAGGGGATTGGTTAGGTTCCACGGCGTCGAAGACGCCAGGCTGTCATTTACGGCTTGGTACCAACTCGAGCCGTATGGGGCGGCTGTACACGGAATTCCCGCCGTATGCGTCAGGCCCAGAATGTTCTCCTGGCACAGTTCGGTATCGAAATATGCATTTGTAGGGTCCCAGGGTTTGACCGTTGAGGCGTTGGCAACAATGTAAATCACGTTTGCGAAGCTGGTCGACGGCAAATCGGTGGGTGCAACAATATTGTGCGTCGCCGGTTGGATCCTGTCCCGCGCCTCCTGAAGACCCGCAATAGCGGCATAAAACGCGCCCTGCTTATCTCGATAATTGGAATTGATCGAGGTTTCCATGTTGGTGGAATACATCATCCCCAATCCGATAACGGTCAGGAGCAGCAATGCGAACAAGACGATCAGCAATGCAATTCCGCGTTCCCCGTTCCTTATATGAGAATTCATCAATCCATCCTTCCGCTTTACTGGCAGCTCGTCTGATAGCCGATTGCGGCCTGCGAACAGTTGTTCAGCCTGACGGTTGAAATCAGCGTGGTCACTGGCTTCTTCCGCGTCTGGGGATCGACGATCGGAGATTGCAGGCTGAGCGTGGCTTGAACGGTATCCACGCTGGCAATGGATGTGCCGGTAGCTGTGGAGATGGTCACCGGCAAACCGACGGCGGTCCCGTTGTTATAGGCTGAGAAAATCGTCGTGTTTTGAACTCCCTGGACTTCGACCTGGTACACCGGCGTCGTCTGACCGCTTAAGGGACTGCCGTTGATTTTGGGGAGTTGGCTGCGTTTCAGGCAGGGACAGTTATTCGCTGTGCTGGTATCAAGATGATATTGGACAACAGACACAGTGCCGCTTCCATCAACATCGCCTTCGAACCACAGATCTCCGGTATCCACTTTTACTAATCCGGCCGCTCCGTGGAGGTCATTTATCTGTGGATTCTGGGTGAACACAGAATTATCGAGATTGCGTGGGCTCGGATATCCCGCCTGGCGCAAGTCCCGGGACATCTGATCCATGAACTCGCGCGCTTCCTGAAACATGTCCACCTTCGTCTGTTCTGAGGACGACCGTTGAGTGGACAGGTTGATCACTTGAAAGATTGCTCCAGAGATGATCAAAACGATGAGCAGAACGATCAGCAACTCGATCAGTGAAAAACCCGATTGAGCGGAATTCGCCGCTGGCCGCGTTCTCGACATAACGTTGGTTAATTCCCCGACATTGCGCGCAATGTCAACGGCGCGGAAAAGTACATATTGCCCTCTCCGTGATTTTTCAGCTTGGCGCTGACCGTGAGTAGATAACTGTTCGTCGATGTCACGCCGGATCCTACGGCGTCCAGATGCCAGCGGACGTCGTAGGTCCCCTGAACGGCTCCGGTGCTCGTACAAGGAGTACTGATAACGTAGTTCATGTAATAACCCGCTGGCGGGCTGGTCTGAGTGTAGTCAATGGCGGAACCGCTCAGCGCCGCGCCGGCCGACCCTGATACAGGGATTGCCGTGGAAATCGTCCATGAAGTACCCGCGCAATCAACCAGAGTTGAGCTTCCGGACCCAATAAATGTCGAGTTGATCTGCTCGAGAACCGAGGTCGCCAGCATGGTCTGAGTGCTGTCGATCCTGTTGCGATTGTTTGTGGCGATCGAACTGATGATCATGGAGATCATGCTTAATGAGCCGATGACGAGGATTGCGCCCGCCATCATCGTCTCAATCAACGTGATGCCCGCTTGCCGGCGCCGGCGTTTCTTATGTTCGACCTTCGTACCCATTCTTAACGTTAGCAACCGGTCAATCCGTCCAGGATGTACCGCTCCAAAACCACCGGTGGACTCGGCCTGCTGGTGAAATCGAAATTGCGGCCCAGCCGCCCGAACCGCCGATGCGATTGTCTTTGAAGTACTCAATGAAACCGTAATTCGTACAAGCGCCGCTCGCATATAAGCAGGGCAGCCCCTCCGAATTAAACGATGCATATGTCGGCACGGACGGATCGATCGCTTGTGGCGTGAATCCCAGGGTTGCAACGGTGATGGCGGTAGGCGCCCCGGCGCCGCTAGGCAAGGGAGACGGAGTGATCGGAGCTTCCATTTCTACTTGAGTATCCGACTTCGCGATGGCGCTTGCGTCCGTCGCCTTCTTGACATAGTAAATGAGCGAATACGGGGAGGTCGTCAGATTGTAGTGCTTCGCGGTCATCGTTTTGTTCTGCTGAACCGCCATCATGCGCGTATTCTGCAACAAACCGGAAACCGTAGTCATGCTCGAACGCAGTTTCATATTTGCAATCGCATTACTCATACGTGGAAGACCGACGGCCGTAATAATGAGGCCTATCGCCACAACGACCAAAACTTCCAGCAGCGAGAACCCAGCCCGGCCCCGCTTGCCTGCATTAAATGTCGGCATCATTCGTATCCGCCGAATGGCATCGTAGAGTAGTGACATGGTCAAGCAAACGAAATTGTAATGCTAAGTTGGAGTTTTGCAACGAGAGGATAACCGCCAAAATTGAGAACCATCATCCTACTAACTATCTCTAATGTTTTCATGACGTTCGCTTGGTATGGACACCTGCGCCACAGAGACTCGCCGCTGTGGATCGCGATCATCGCAAGCTGGATGATCGCGTTCCTCGAGTACTGTTTTCAAGTACCCGCCAATCGGATCGGCTCATATCAATTCACAACTGCTCAATTGAAGACGATTCAGGAAGTGATCACGCTGGTGGTGTTTTCCGTCTTCTCGATCACGTATCTAAAGGAGCAGTTCAGATGGAACTATCTGGTCGCATTTGGCTTCATGGTGTGCGCGGTGTTCTTTATGTTTTACGAGTAAGACTACTTAAGGCTCTGCAAGAACTCGGCAACCACCTCTTTCACATCCTTGTGCTCGCCATCGACCGCGTAGTTCATTCGCCGCATCTGGTCGGCGGAGATTTTTCCGCCAAGCGCGCGTAGCGCTTCCCGGACTTCCGGATGCTTCATCACGACGGCATCTCGAATTACGGGAGCGGCATCATAGGGCGGAAAGTAATGTTTGTCATCTTCTAATACGACCAGCCCCAACGCATCGATTAACCCATCGGTGGAATTTCCGGCGATTAAATCCACTTGCCGCGCTGCGGCCGCCTTGTAGGTCAAACCCAAATCCATTACGCGCGGCGGCGCCGGGAAACGAAGGTTGTATGTTTTCGCAAGTCCAGGGTATCCATCTTCGCGCTCGATGAACTCGTAGCCGAAGCCCGCGACCCAATTCGCCGTATGCGGCGCCGCATCGGAAATCGTCTTGAGATTGAATTGCTGGGCGTCCGACTTCCGGACAATGATGGCAAAGGTATTGTTGAAACCGAGCGGCTCCGTCCACTCGGCGGCAAAACGTGACTGGTAGGCTGTCTTGACGACGTTATAAACGCGAGCCGAATCATTGGACGGCGGTTCCTTCAGAATGGTCGTCAAGCCGGTTCCCGTGTATTCGACATAGGCGTCAATCTGTCCGGCGACGAGCGCTTCATGGCACACGAGAGTGCCGCCGAGATTCAGCTTGCGATCGACCTGCAGGCTCGTCTTGTGCTCGATCTGCTGAGACAGCAACTCTCCAAGAATCACTTGCTCCGTAAAGTTCTTCGAGCCAATCACAATCCGATCGGGATGGGAGCAGGAGGAGACGGCCACAACAAGGCACACAAGGCACAACAGCTTTGAAAATCGCTTTTCAATGGCGCCGAGGCCAAAATCAGCAATCAAAGCAAGCGCCGCGGCGGGAATGGCGCCAGCCAGGATCAATCGGCTATCAACCATGGATACGCCTCTGAAAATAAACATGCCCAGGCCGCCAGCGCCAACGGCTGCCGCAATTGTCGCGACGCCCACTCCGATTACCGTGGCCACGCGAAGACCCGCAAAAATCACGCCTGCGGCGAGTGGGATTTCTACCTTCCATAATAACTGGCCGTCCGTCATTCCCATCCCCCGTCCCGCCTCGCGGATCGCGGGATCGACGCCGGAGATTCCTGTAAATGTGTTGCGGATTATCGGAAGCAGCGAATAGAGCACGAGTGCGACGATCGCCGTCCTCGCGCCGATGCCGCCGATGAACGGCAGCGGAATCAGGAAACCGAAAAGAGCCAGACTCGGAATCGTTTGAACGACATTCGCAATTGTCAGGATAGGCCGGCTCAGGCCCGGCCTCCTCGTCATAAGAATTCCCAGGGGCAATCCGATGCCGGCAGCGATCAATATGGAAATTCCGACGATCTCGAGATGCTCCAGCGTGAGTTGCATGACTTCGATCCGATGGGTCCACATGAAATCCAGAACATTCATGCGTAGCTCTCCACAAAGGCCTTCGCTTCAGGATGATCGAGCGTTTTGAATTCGGCGGTGGGCACGAGCGCAACCAGACGGCCATCCTGCATCAGACCAATGCGATCGCCGAGAATGAACGCCTCACGAATGTCATGCGTGACAAACACCATCGTCTTCCCCAGCCGCTTTTTAAGGTCGCGAAATTCTTTTTGAATTTCGGAACGAGTCACAGGGTCCAAGGCGCCGAACGGCTCATCCAGAAGAAGGATCGAGGGATCCGCGGCCAGCGCACGCGCTACGCCCACTCGCTGGCGTTGGCCTCCAGACAATTCGCGCGGCAGTCTCGAAACAAATCGCACCGGGTCCAAACCTACCAGCAACAACATTTCATGCACCCGGGCGGCGATTTTTTCTTCCGACCACGATTCCAATGACGGCACTAAAGCCACATTGCGGGCGACCGTGAAGTGGGGGAAGAGCCCGATTTCCTGAATAACGTATCCGATACGACGGCGAAGGCGGATCGGATCCCATTGCCTCGTTTCTTTTCCTTCGACCAGAACCTCGCCGGATGTGGGCTCCAACAGCCGATTGATCAACTTCAGCGTGGTCGTCTTTCCGGAACCGCTGCGCCCCAATAGCACCACGGTTTCGCCCGCTTCAATCGTGAACGAGATATTTTCCAAGAGCGCGCGCCCGTTGATCGCATACCCGGCGTTGCGAAACTCCACCATTACGGACATTTAGTATTCGGAGACGCGGACGGCCGTTGTTTTCATCGGTTGTTCCACTTTTGCGAGAGCATACGGCCGCAATGCTAGCAGATACTTTGTGCTGAACACGAATTGGCCGCTATCGGTGGAGAATCTGCGCACTCTGGAGTGAAATCGATTAGTTCGATCAGTTCAGGAAACAATTCGAGTAGCGCCGCGTATACTGGGTTCCATGGCGACTAAACCGATCGTATTGGAAGTATTCACCGACTTCGTTTGACCGTGGTGCTATCTCAGTACCGGGCGTATTGAAAAGCTGAGAGAGAATTTCGATATAAAGATTCAGTGGGTTTACTTCCCGCTGCATCCCAACACTCCCGCCGAGGGCTTACCGTTGAAAGATCTGTTTGCAGGCCGGGGACTGGACCTTGAAGCCATGCATGCCCGCATGAAAAGTTTGATGGACGCCGAGGGCCTTCCTTACGAGCGCCGCACTCACACATATAACAGCCGGCTTGCCCAGGAACTCGCGAAATGGGCGGATTCGCAAGGCAGTTCCGAAAAGACTCACGATGCGCTTTACAAGGCGTACTTCGTCGAAGGCCGCAACATCGGCGATCCGCAGGTGTTGATTGAAATCGCCCAAGCCGCCGGACTTCCGGCTGGAGGCGCTCACGATGTGCTGACCAAGCGCACATTCAAAGACGCCGTTGACGCCGATTGGCATAAGGCAGGTCGACTCGGGATCACGGGCGTGCCGAGCTTCGTTGCGAATGGCCAGAAGCTTGTCGGGGCCCAACCCTACGACGTGTTGACGCGCTGGTTGGGAGCGGCACAGTAGGAGTCACGCCAGGCCCGCCGCCAGTTCAAACATGCTTCCTATCCACGAAATTGAAAGCGACATTATCGCCACATTGAAGTCGGCAAGGCGCCTGATCTTGCAGGCGCCGACCGGCTCGGGCAAGTCGACGCAGGTTCCGCAGATGCTGCTCAAGCACGGCTTGCTCGATAAAGGGCAAGTCGTCATTCTCCAGCCGCGGCGGCTCGCCGCACGACTTCTTGCAAAACGCGTGGCAGACGAACTTGGCGTGGAACTGGGACGCGAGGTCGGGTATCAAGTCCGATTCGAAAACGCCACCAGCAAAGAGACCCGCATCAAATTTGAAACGGAAGGAATACTGCTGCGCCAGATGATCCAGGAGCCCGCGCTGCGCGGCATCCAATGCCTGATCTTTGATGAGTTTCACGAACGGCATCTATACGGCGATATCACCCTTGCCCGCGCGCTCGAAATTCAGGAACAGACCCGCCCCGATCTTCTTATTATTGTGATGTCCGCAACGCTGGACGCCGGCGCTCTGGAGAAGTACCTCCGGCCCTGCCTTGTGCTCGCCTCGGAAGGGCGAGTCTTTCCAGTCGATGTGGAATATCTGCCCAAGCGGCTCGGAACCAATGCCGCGCCTGTATGGGAACTCGCAGCTGACGCATTTGCAAAATACGCCAGAAGCGCGGGCGGCGACGCCCTCGTCTTCATGCCCGGCGGGTATGAGATACATCGGACGATCGAGGCCATCCAGCACAAATCGGAATCCAAAGGGTATCTTCTTCTTCCGCTGCATGGAGAATTGCCGCCCCGTGAACAAGACGCTGCGGTGGCCCGCTACGATCGCCCGAAAGTGGTGGTCGCAACCAATGTGGCGGAGACGTCGATCACGATCGATGGAGTTCGACTCGTCATCGACAGCGGCCTTGCCCGGGTCCAACGCTACGATCCCAACCGCGGCATCAACACACTTTTGGTGGAACGCATCACGCAAGCGAATTCCGAGCAACGCGCCGGGCGCGCCGGGCGAACGGCTCCAGGACTGTGTGTCCGGCTTTGGTCGCAGCCGGAGCAGACCGAACGTCCAGCCCACGAATTACCGGAAATCAAGAGGCTTGATCTTGCCGAGGTTGTGCTCACCCTGAAGGCCGCCGGCGTTGAAGATCTGCGGACGTTTCGCTGGCTTGAAGCTCCAGGCGAAGCGTCTCTTAAACACGCGGAAGAGCTGCTGGCGGATTTGGGAGCGCTCGAGAATAATGCGATTACAGAACTCGGCCGCCAGATGCTCGCCTTCCCCGTGCATCCTCGGTATGCCCGCATGCTCCTTGCTGCGCAGGAATACGACTGTGTTTATCACGCCTGCCTCGTCGCGGCGCTGACCCAGGGCCGCGATCTGCTCCTTCGTAATCCCGCCAAGGACGTCGCTTTAGCGCGAGAGGAACTCTTCGGTGACCGCGGCTCGTCGGACTTCTGGGTATTGATGAGCGCCTGGCATTACGCATCGAAGAATCAGTTCAGGATGGATGTGCTTCGACGGCTCGGTATCCATGGCGTAACCGCGCGACAGGTAGGCCCGTTGCATGAACAATTCCTGCGAATCGCAAAGGAACAAGGTCTCGACACTCGGGAACACGCAGCCAACGAAGAATCGCTGCAAAAATGCATTCTCATCGGCTTCAGCGATCGCGTGGCGCGCCGGCTCGACGAGGGCACGCTACGATGCGAACTCGTCCACGGCCGGCGCGGCATGCTGGCGCGCGAGAGCGTCGTCCGCGACAGTTGGTTGCTGGTCGTTGCCGAAATCCAGGAGATCGGCGGGCGCCAGGGCGAGGTCAGTACAGTCCTTTCTCTCGCGACAGCCATCGACATCGAATGGCTGCAGGAATTCTTTCCAGCCGATTTGCAACCGGATCTACGGGTCGTCTTTGACACGGTCACGAGAAGAGTTGTGGCGGATCAGCTCTTGCGCTTTCGTGATCTGATTGTCGCTACGGAGCGCATTGAACCGCCCCCGGCTGGCCCCGCCGCACGTGCACTGGCACAAGAGGTCATTGCCGGAAAATTGAATCTGCCGAATTGGGATCACGGCGTTGAGCAATGGATACTACGGCTGAATCTGCTGGCTCAGTGGTGTCCGGATCTTCAATTGCCGCCGATCCGTGACGAAGACCGGCAACACATCATCGAACAACTCTGTCTCGGGGCGGTGAGTTATAAGGACGTCAAAGATCGTGACGTCAAGCCTGTAGTGAAGTCGTGGCTTTCGACGGCGCAGCGGGAGCTTGTCGATAAATTCGCGCCGGAGCGAATCACTCTGTCGAACGGACGAACGCCCAAGGTAACGTATGAAGCCGAATCACCGCCGTACATTTCCTTACGCATTCAGGAATTATTTGGAGTGACTGAGACGCCGCGGATCGCAATGAGCCGCGTCCCGGTCAGCATTCATATCCTGGCCCCCAGCATGAGACCTGTGCAGGTCACCCAGGACCTCGCAAACTTCTGGCGCGAGCACTACCCGCGGATCAAATCCGAGTTGCAGCGGAGATATCCCAAGCACGAATGGCGATGACTGTTCTATCTTGGTAGAATTCCCGGCGCAAAGCGAAAGGTAAGGTCCAAACATGAGCGTGCAAACTCCCAGAGTGTCTGTCATCAATTCGAATTCACCGCAGGAACGCGAGAGGCTGGCGGACATCGATTTCATGACCTGCATGACCCTCACATTGCTCGGCAATTACGCGCAGACGGGGCATTTTGGCGGGCCGCTGGCATACACGCCATTCAATGTCGCCACTCATCTGGCAGGTTCGGACGCCGGAGGCCTTCGCTATGATTACCGCCGTCCGAAGCATCCTTACTCCGACAAATTCATGCTGGCCGCGGGCCACTGCGCGCCGACTTGTTACGCGCTGTGGATGATCATGGGCCAGGCGATGTATCGCAAATATCATGCGACCGGCGATCGCCGCTACTACGTCGCGCCCGAAATCGCCATGTTACCTGTCGACGCCCTCGGATTCAGGCGCGGCGCCGGCGCGCTGAAAACGTTGCTTTCGGATCAAGGTCTCACCGACCATCCCCTCTTTGCACAAGCGAAGGGACGAGGCATTCGCGTCTTATCCGGCCACATTGAATCGACCGATGTCACCAATGACGTGAATGGCGGGCCGTCTGGAGTAGGAATCGCGGCGGCGGCGGGAAAAGCTGCGTTCTGGGACATCATTGGCGCTTCGTCCGGCTCACCCAAAGTCATCGCTTTCGAAGGTGAGTTCGCGATGTGCGCGGGACACGCGCAGGAACTGAAAACTCAAGCGATCGCGCTTCAGGTTGGGAAACGGCTTCGCATCTTTTTCTCCAATAACAACGCTGGAATCGATGACGCGCTGATTGGCGGCGTCGTCAATCGAAAATTCGATGGTTATCGCCTGATCGACCAGTGGACATCATACGGCTGGAATGTGTTCTCGATCGCCGACGGCCACGACTTCAATCAAATTCTTGGCGTGCTGAAAACGATGGAAGAATTCGACCCAGCCGATCGCCGCCCCATGATTGTCTTCGGCAACACGACAAAGGGGTACTGGCCGGCCGCTATGAATGGAAAGCTGCCAGGAGTCGACCAAATCGTTGGTTATCCCAGCCATCCTTACGGCTTCAAGATGAACTCGGAATACTTCCTGTCGCTCGCAAAGACTTTTGAAGATCGTTACGGCGTTCAGTTTGCAGGAATTCGCGACGGCGCGGTCAGCGATCCGAGAGAGAGATTGATTCAGTTCAAGACAAACATGGACGTCGCCATGTCGGTGCTTGATCGCAACGGGCTGGGAGACTGGCTGGCCGATCGCCTTATTGAAATTGCCGAAACTGTGAAAGACGAAATCCCCCTTCGTATCGACGTCAAACGCGATCCGTTTCTGGATGACCGCCTGCGCGTTGCGAATCTTCCTGAAGAATTGCAGACCTTGAAACTGAAGAACTCCGTTTCGAGCGCAGAGAAGGAAGTGAAGGTCGCGCTGTTCCGCAAATACGGCGAGGTCGCCGGCGCGCGCCGAGGAGTTTCCGAAATCATCAAGTGGTTGAACTACGTCACGGGAAATCGCGTGCTCACGCTGGCCGCGGATCTTTCCGAGTCGGTTAACCTTGAACACGGCAGTATCTGGGGCCACTACGATCCGGAGACAAATCCTCTCGGAACGCGGCTCAAGGCGGCGATTCAGGAAGCGGGCAATGCCTCGAGCGCAATCGGACTGGTAAGCCAGAGCGCTTCCCTCGATCCCGCTAAATTTGCCGGCGTCTGGGCATTCAGCGGAACCTACGGCGCTTTTACTCCGCTCATGTATTTGCCGGCGCGCGTCTGGAGCCAGCAGAACCAGGACAGCAAATTTCGGATGGGCGTCCTTCACATCCTGGCAGGTCACTCCGGACCTGAAACTGCCGCCGATGCGCGGACGCACTTCGGGATTTTCTCTCCTCAGGTATGGAAGCTGTTTCCGCGCGGCCATGTCATCAATCTGAGCTTCTGGGATTACAACGATGTCGCCCCAGGGTATTTCGCGGCTGCCGAGATTGCAGCGCGCGAGCAGAAGGTTGGAATCATCGTTATCGAAGTCGCGCGGCCGGATTTTAAAGTCGCGGATCGCACGAAATTTGCAGATACCGATGTTCGAGCTGCAGCGAAGGGGCTTTATGTGATTCGTGATTTCGCGCCCGGCAAACCCAGACACGGCTATGTTGTCGCTCAAGGATCGAGCGCAACTTTCAATCTCGTCAGCGCGCTCCCGCGGCTGGAACAGGCCGGCGTTAACGTGAAGGTTGTCGCTGCGATCAGCGAAGAACTGTTTGATCACCAGCCTGAGGCATACCGCAACGCGGTGCTCCCGGCTGAGGCAAAGCAGGATTTGATGTTTGTCATGAGCGGCACACGCCGCATGTGGCCCCTGCGCAACGTGGGGTCGCTCACGGACGATTATTCCCTCACATCGGACTGGGACAATCAGTGGCTCTCCGGCGGGCTCGAAGCGGACGTCATCGCCGAAGCGCACCTCGACCCCGAGGCCATTTTCTCCGCGGTGCAGCGTTTTGCTCTGGATCACTCGAAGCGCCTCGATCGCCAGCGCTTGATGCTTAACTCATTGGAGTAACCAGAGCCTCACGGAACGAGAAATGCACATTCAAGCCTATAGACCTCAAGCTTGAAGAGGCCGTTCCATGAGAGCACATTTTCATCTTCTGATTTTTGGGGCGGCGGTGTGCGTCTGCTTACTAGGACCCTCAGCATGCGGGAGGGGCAACAAACCCGTCCAGGCCGCGCCTGAAACCAACACCGCCGAAACCGAACCGCCTGCGGCTGCCGCCGGCTCAAATAGTTCAGGCGCGTCAAATTCTTCAAACACGAACGTAACGAATGTCATCGAAGGCGCCGATCGAAGCTTCATCCTGCAAGCAGAGAAAGACAATTTGCAGGGGCGAGCGCTCGCCCGAATTGCCCAGGAGAAGTCCCAAAACAAGGACCTGAAAGATTACGCGAAACTGTTGACGGAGGATCACGAAGTCGCCCTGCGGAAGACCGTTAATCTGATGAACAAGTATGGCGTCCCTCAGCCGAAAGGTTTGCCGGAAGAACGAAGCGAGGCGCTGCAGGAACTGAAAACGCATTCGGGCGCGGCATTCGACCGCAAGTTCCTGGATTTGGTGATAAAGGACCTCAATAAATCGACGGCCAATCTCAGACAGGAGTCCTCGATCGCGCAAAACAGCGACCTTCGCAATTATGCGGAGAGCCAAATACCGGTGCTCCAAAGGCTTCTGGATAAAGGCAAGGACCTGCAAAGCAGAATTGAGAAATAGGACGGCGGACCACGGCGACTGAGGCAAGCCGAGCCCGTGGTCAAAGGAGAGACTCCCGATGAAGGCCAGAGGAAATATTATCGGACTCCTCGGTGTTTGGTTGATCGTCGCCGCAATCTGGCGGTTTGTACCTGTTCTGGAAGTCTGGAGCGATCTGATGACGGGGGTCGTCGTTGCAATTCTTGGTTTTTCTCTCATCGGACTGCGGCCTGGCAACGGCTGGGTAGCGGGAATTGCAGGGTTGTGGATGATCGCATCCGCTTTCATTCCCGGACTTCACGCAGGCAAACTCATTCTGACCAACAACATCATCACCGGGCTTGTTTTGCTGGTCGCTGGTTTTACGCTTCCGAGTTCTGATCGCGCAGAGACGCCCACCGCTCGAGCGGCTTGAGAGCGGCCGCGACTTGAGCCCAACCGGCAAAACGATGCCACATTGTGGCAACGTTTGACCGCCTGAACCATTTTTTCCCTCGAAATACCCAAAATCCTGACGTGTTTGTCTTGGCAGGGCGCTTGCATCCCGGGAGACCGGCTGTCATTACGACCATGCCCCAAATATTTAAAAGAACAACGAATGCGATTGCGCGGCTGACGATATACGGAGGCGTCTTTGTCGTGGCGGCGGTGACTTGGGGATGGGCTGCGGTCGTTTATTCCCCGTACGTTACGAATGAACGAACGCCCCTCGACCAGCCGGTTCCATTCAGCCACGCCCATCACGTGGGCGGAATCGGCATCGACTGCCGCTATTGTCACAACACTGTAGAAGCCGGCCCGTTTGCAGGCGTACCTCCGACCGCCATCTGTATGAATTGTCATAAGCAGATTTGGAGAGACAGCAACGTGCTGGAGCCGGTTCGCGCCAGCTTGCGCGAGAATCAGCCGATCCGCTGGAATCGCGTCAACGCGCTTCCGGATTTTGTCTATTTCGATCACAGCATTCACGTCAATAAGGGCGTCGGCTGCGAAACGTGCCACGGGCGTGTAGACCAGATGCCGCTCACATGGAAGGCGTCGGACATGCATATGCAGTGGTGTCTCGCCTGCCACCGCCATCCGGAACAATTTCTTCGCCCTCGGGATCAGGAGTTCACGATGGGTTGGCAGCCGCCGGTCGATCAGGAAACGCTCGGTCGTCAACTCATGGCGGAATATCACATTGAACCTGCATTCAAACTTACAAACTGCTCAATTTGCCACAGGTAGGAGGTTCAATTGGCGGAGCATCCGGACAGTCTGCCCGATCAATGGCGAAGTTTGACGCCACCGCCGTCGAACGCTAACGCTCTCATGCCCGCACAAATGGGCGGCGTCAATCGGCGAGATTTTTTGTCGCTGATGGCGGCTTCATTAGCTCTCGCCGGCGTAGAAGGCTGCACGCCCGCCGCAACGCTTCCCGAAAAAATTGTTCCTTACGTTCAGCCGCCGGAACAAATGTTGCCCGGGAAGCCGCTTCATTTCGCGACAACCATGCCGTTTGCGGGATATGGCATCGGGCTCATCGTGAGAAGCGACGAAGGAAGGCCGATTAAGATCGAAGGAAACCCCCGGCATCCGGCCAGTCTCGGAGCAACGGATATCTTCAATCAAGCGGCCGTGCTGGACCTCTACGATCCCGACCGCGCCAAATCCATAACCTCCCGCGGCGCCATCTCCACGGTCGACCCATTCATCTCAGCTGTTTCGGAGCATCTTGATGCTCTCAAATCGAAAGGCGGCGCCGGGCTGCGCTTCCTGTCCGGCAAAATCACGTCTCCTTCGGAACGAGCATTGATGGACCGCATTCTCCGCGAATTTCCGAATGCGGTATGGCATCAGTACGAACCCGTGAATGACGATAATTCACGCGCCGGCGCGCGACTCGCTTTTGGCCGGCCTGTCGACGCGATTTACAACATGGAACGCGCGGACGTGATCGTGTCACTCGATTCCGACTTTCTCTCCTGGGGGCCTGCGCACATCCGCCACACGCAGGAGTTCTCAAATCGGCGCGTCGTTCAACCGGGCGGTTCAGGCCTGAACCGGCTCTACGTTTTTGAAAGCACGCCGACAATCACCGGAATCAAAGCCGATCATCGTACGCCAATGCGCCCCTCCGAAATATCGCGGATTGCCACTGCGCTGGCCTCCCGCCTTGGAGTTTCCGGAGCAGGAAATAAAACCTTCAACGAACAGTGGTTCGAGCCTTTAGCCCGCGACCTCGAATCGCATGCAGGCCGCAGTCTGGTTATTGCCGGGGCAACCCAGCCGGCATACGTTCACGCGCTCGTCCATGCAATCAATCAGAAGTTGGGAAACAACAGCCGGACGGTCGAATACCGAGAGCCCGCCGATATTGCCGCAGTCGACCAGACTGCATCATTACAGGAACTTGTCCAGGCCATGCAGTCCCGCCAGGTCGACGTCTTGGTAGTGATGGATGTAAATCCTTCATACTCGGCGCCCGCCGATCTTGAGTTCTCAAAACACCTGGCTTCCGTAAACCTGAAAGTCAGCCATAGCATGTACTACGATGAGACCGCCGCAGACTGCGATTGGCATGTACCAAAGAGCCACTTCCTGGAATCCTGGGGCGACATCCGCGCATATGACGGTTCGGTCTCGATCATCCAGCCGCTCATCGTCCCGTTGTACCAAACAAAAAGCTCGCACGAGTTTCTCAGCATCTTTTTAGGGAATCCGACGCGGTCGAATTATGAATTGGTGCGGGACTTCTGGGCAGGCCAACACACCGGCGGCGATTTTGAAAGTTTCTGGGAGCAGTCCCTCAAAGAAGGCATCGTTCAGAATTCCTCGATTGCTTCGGCAACAGCGAACCTTTCGGCGAAGCCCTTGGGGCCTGGCGCCATTCCTGGTGAAGAACAATCCGCGGCGCCGGACAATCTTGACGTTCTGTTTCGACCGGATCCCTCTCTCTATGACGGATCGTTTGCGAATAATGTCTGGCTTCAGGAATTGCCTCGTCCCATCACAAAACTTACCTGGGATAACGCGGTCTTAGTCAGTCCCAAAACGTCCCGGGACCTGCAGATCTACAACGACGACAAAGTGGACCTGATTGCGAATGGACGGCAGATCACCGGCGCGGTCTTTGTCATTCCAGGGCAAGCCGACAATACCGTTACTGTCCACCTCGGTTGGGGCCGGCGGCGCGCCGGCAGGAACGGCACTGAACGAGGCTTCAACGCTTACGCTCTGCGGATCTCGTCAAATCCCTGGATTGCGACGGGCGGCCGAATTAAGAAGCACGCCGAGAAATACAAGCTGGTTTCGACGCGCGACCACCACGAGACCGAAGGGCGTCACATGGTGCGCCACATGACTTCGGACGATTATGCGAAATATCCCGACCTCATTCAGCACGAAACCCATGTTCCCAAGCCGGATGAGACCCTGTATCTGCCATTCGCAAGCATCGACAATGCGTGGGGAATGTCCGTCGACCTGAGCCGGTGCGTCGGGTGCAATGCGTGCGTGATCGCGTGCCAGGCTGAAAACAATGTCCCGGTTGTCGGCAAGAACGAAGTCGCTCGCGGCCGCGAGATGCACTGGATGCGAATCGATACGTACTTCGAAGGGCCCGCTGAAAATCCGGACGGATATTTTCAGCCCATGTTCTGTCAGCACTGCGAAACGGCGCCGTGCGAATACGTTTGTCCGGTCGAAGCGACAACCCACAGCGCCGAGGGCGTCAACGAGATGACCTACAACCGGTGCATCGGGACGCGCTATTGCTCGAACAATTGTCCGTACAAGGTGCGGCGGTTCAACTTCTTTGAATATGCAGTCTGGGACGTCCCGTCGCTGAAGCTCCTCTACAACCCTGACGTCACCGTGCGCAGCCGCGGCGTTATGGAAAAGTGCACCTACTGTATCCAGCGGATCAACAGGACCCGCATCGAAGCTCTGAAAGGAGACCGGAAAATCGAAGATGGAGAAGTCGTGACCGCCTGTCAGCAGGCGTGCCCGGCGTCTGCGCTCGTCTTCGGAAACCTTCTCGACAAGGGCAGCAAGGTCTCGAAACTCAAATCCGAACCGCGAGACTACAGCGTTCTGGCGGAGTACAACACTCGCCCGAGGACGACCTATCTTGCGGCGTTGAAAAATCCGAATCCCGAAATTACAGGGGTGGAAACGGCTCAACATCGCAATGGCTGACAAAACCACAGTCGCTGTTTACACACCCCCCGCACTGCGGCCCTACCCAGGCTCTCACTGGGTTACGGAAAAGATCGGCTCGCTGGTTCTCACGCCGCATACGCCTGTTGAATGGATCGTCACGTTCGGCGCGACATTCATGGGAACGGCTTTCCTGCTGTTCGCCATCGCGTGGCTGCTTATCCGCGGAATCGGAATATGGGGAGTAAACATTCCGGTCGCGTGGGGATTCGCCATCGTTAATTTTGTGTGGTGGATCGGGATAGGGCACGCGGGCACGCTCATTTCTGCAATTCTTCTGCTACTGCATCAGGCGTGGCGACAATCGATCAACCGGTTTGCCGAGGCGATGACTTTGTTCGCCGTGACCTGCGCCGGCCTCTTTCCTCTTCTTCACCTGGGGCGGCCCTGGTTCTTCTACTGGATTGCCCCGTACCCGAACACCATGGGACTGTGGCCGCAGTGGCGCAGCCCGTTGGTATGGGACTTGTTCGCGGTGGGTACGTATTTCACCATTTCCCTGGTGTTCTGGTATATCGGCTTAATCCCCGACCTCGCTACTTTCCGGGACAGATCCAAACACCGCGTCACCCAGGTTATTTACGGACTGATGGCAATGGGCTGGCGCGGCTCGGCCTATCACTGGCAACGCTTTGAAGAAGCGTATTTGCTGCTCGCGGGACTGGCGACGCCGCTTGTCGTATCGGTGCACACGGTCGTCAGCTTCGATTTCACCATCGCCATCGTGCCAGGTTGGCATTCGACCATCTTTCCTCCGTACTTCGTCGCGGGCGCGATCTATTCCGGATTCGCAATGGTCCTGACGCTCGCAATTCCCTTGCGCGAAATATATGGCCTGCAGGAACTCATTACGATGCGGCATTTAGAAAATATGGCGAAGCTCCTGCTGGCCACCGGCGTCATCGTCACCTACAGCTACATCGACGAAGCCTTCATCGCTTTCTACAGCGGCAACCCTTACGAGCGGTACGTCGTGGTGAACCGCATGTTTGGTCCATACGGTTGGGTGTACTGGCTGCTGATTGCCACAAACCTTGTCATCCCACAACTGCTGTGGTCAAACCGTATGCGCAAGAGCATTGCCGCTATTTTTCTCGTTGCGCTCTCCGTCGATGTGGGGATGTGGCTGGAGCGTTTCATCATCGTGATCACCAGCCTTCATCGTGATTTCTTGCCCTCGGCATGGGGCATGTACTACCCGACGTTCTGGGATTGGAGCACACTGCTGGGATCCATCGCGTTGTTTATCACGCTGTTCCTGCTTTTCGTCCGGCTGCTTCCTCTCATCTCGATATTCGAGATGAAAGAAATTCTCCATAAACCGGAGGTCTCGGCGCTGCCATGAAGGCAAAGACGATCTATGGCTTGCTCGCTGAGTTCAACGAACCCGAGAAACTAGTCGAAGTGGCGAAGCGCGCGCGGGAGGCTGGATATCGTCGAATCGATGGCTATTCTCCATTTCCTGTCGAGGGCCTTGCCGAAGCTCTTGGCTCACACCGGACCAAGGTCCCGGCAATTGCGCTGACGGGCGGACTCATCGGCGGGCTGGGCGGCTATTTCATGCTGTACAGCTCCTCGGTTGCGTTCTACCCGATTAATGTCGCGGGACGGCCTTTGCACAGTTGGCCCATGTTCATTCCGATCACGTTCGAGCTAACGGTTCTGTTCTCGGGATTATTCGCGGCGATCGGAATGTTGGCTTTGAACGGTCTTCCAAAACCGCATCACCCGGTTTTTGCAGTCCCGCAGTTTTCTCTCGCTACAGACGATCGGTTCTTTTTTTGCATTGAGGCCGCCGACCCATCTTTCGATGCGGAGAAGTCACGCGCGTTCCTGAATCAGTTCGAGCCGGCAGGGGTATATACCGTTGATGAAACCTAAGCTCAGCCAAAGTTGCGTGATCCGTGCGTTGCCGATCCTGTTCCTGCTCGGCGCCGCGTCGTGCAGGCAATCCATGGCCAATGAACCGCGTTACCGGACGTATCAGGAAAGCGAATTCTTCCCCAACGGAAGCTCAGCGCGGCCGCTGCCGGAAGGAACGATTTCTCAGGAGCGAGACCTGGATGAACATCTCGTCAAAGGCACGCTAAATGGGCAGCCCGCCGAGAACTTTCCTTATCCAGTCACGCTTGAGGTCCTGAAACGCGGTCAGCAGCGGTTCGACATCTTCTGCACTCCATGTCATGACCACCTCGGCACTGGACAAGGAATGGCCGCGCTTCGGGGTTTCCGGCGCGACCCGCCGTCGTTCCACATCGATCGGCTTCGGGAGGCGCCGCCCGGCTATTTCTTCGATGTCATCACAAATGGATTCGGCGCGATGCCGTCCTACGCCTTCCAGGTCCCCGTCAAAGATCGTTGGGCGATTGTTGCCTATGTGCGCGCGCTGCAATTGAGTTGGACCGCCACGGCAGCCGACGTTCCGGCGGACGAATTGAAGAAACTGGAGGCCGAAAAACAATGAGCCGCATCCAGGCTATCGAAGATCAAATCCGCAGGTTCCATACCCCTTTTCTGTGGGTGGGAGTCGCAGGTCTGGCGGCATGCGCAATCGGTTTTGCCTTCTCGCCGCAGCAGTTCTTCCGATCCTACTTGTTTGCCTATCTATTTTGGATGAGCGTTGGATTGGGATGTCTGCCCGTCCTCATGCTGTATCACCTGGTTGGCGGGGCCTGGGGCTACAGCATCAGACGCATTCTGGAGTCGGGAACGCGAACAATCATCTTACTGGCCGTTCTGTTCATTCCCATTCTCGCGGGACTGCGCCAGATCTATAGCTGGGTCGACCCGAAGAATCCGGATATCGGCGAAGCGGTTTTAAAAAAAGCTTTGTACTTGAATGTTCCGTTCTTTATTGGCCGCGCTATTTTCTTTTTCTTACTGTGGTGGTTCTTTGCAAACCGTTTGAACCGATGGTCGGCGGCGCAGGACGAGACCGGAGAGATCGGCATCTTGAGCCGGCTCGGCCGCCTGAGCGCTCCAGGTCTGACTTTCTACGGATTCACAGTCACGTTTGCCCTCGTCGATTGGGCCATGTCTCTGGAGCCTCGATGGTATTCGACAGTCTATGGAATGTTGTGGGTTATGGATACGGGGCTTTCGGCTTTGGCGTTTGCCATCGTGGTGTTCACGTTTTTCTCCGATCGCAAGCCCTTCTCGGAAGTAGCGCGGCCCGAGCATCTTCACGATTTGGGCAACTTGTTGTTTTCGTTTCTGATGCTGTGGGCTTATCTGGCTTTCTGCCAATTGCTGATCATCTGGGCGGGCGACATCCCGGAAGAGATCGACTGGTACTTGAGCCGCCTTCGTCACGGCTGGGAATGGACCGCCGCCGCCCTCATCACTTTTCAATTCTTTGTTCCATGGTTTCTCCTGCTGTCCAGGAGAAATAAAAGGAATGCGAACCGTCTGGGATATATCGCGCTGCTGGTGCTCGCCATGCGGGCAGTCGACACATTTTGGATGATAACGCCCGCGTTTTATCCAGACGGCTTTACGCTTCATTGGCTGGATCCCATAGCCTTGGTCGGCATTGGGGGAATCTGGCTTGCGATTTACGCCCGCCAATTATTGTCCATGCCGCTCCTGGCGCTGAATGATCCAAACACGGTTCCGCACAAAGCAATATGAGTTCGCAAGAAAACAAGAAACGCCGGGATCACGAGCGCACGGATTGGAACCTGAATTGGGTCCTGTTCGGAGGGATCGCCCTCGTCGTGTCCGTGGCGTTGATGCTTATAGGATCGTGGTGGATCTTCCGAAATTTTCAAAGCTCAGCGGCCGGCCGCCAAATGGGGACGGCTACTGGTCCACCGATTGCGCCTCCAGAGCCGCGGCTTCAGGTCTCTCCCTCCGCCGATTGGACTGCAATGCTGCAGCGGGAGAAAGCGATCCTGCAGTCCTACGGCTGGGTCGATCGCTCGCACGGCGTAATTCGGATTCCGATCGAACGCGAGATGCAACTGATCGCTCAACACGGATTTCCAACTGCAAAACCGTCGGGAGGGCGCAAGAAATGAGACATCTTGAATATTGCATTGCCTGCGCGGTCCTTCTCATTCTCCAATGCGCCGCGTCTGCGGCAGCCGAAGAGGCGCGGCCTTCAGTACTTGAGGAAGTCGGGATAGACCAGCGGCTTGGGGCAACGCTCGATCTCAACCTGCGGTTTCGCGATGAGGCTGGAAACATTGTCACGCTTTCAAAGTACTTTCATGGCAAACCGGTAGTTTTGGTTCCGGTTTACTTCACGTGTTCATCTCTGTGCCCGATGACGATGAATAGCCTCATTCAGGCCTTACGGGTCCTGAATTTCAGCGCAGGCAAAGAATTCGAACTTGTTGCTGTCAGTTTTGATGCAAAAGAAGACTCCGGAATGGCGGCGGCGGCAAAGCGGCGTTATGTGAGGGACTACAACCGGCCGGGCGCCGCAGCCGGTTTTCATTTTCTAACAGGCGGCGAGGAATCCATCCGGGCGCTCACGGACACGATGGGATTCCGCTTCAAGTGGGACGACGCGTCTGCCCAATGGGCGCACGCCACAGGAATTATGGTCGCCACGCCTGAAGGCAAACTGAGCCAATACTTCTATGGCCTCGAGTACTCCGCCCGCGACCTGCGTCTGAGTATGGTTCAGGCATCCCAGGAAACCATCGGAAGCATTGTCGATCGCGTCCTGCTTTACTGCTACCACTACGATCCCGCCACCGGAAAGTACGGAATGGTCGTCATACGGAGCGTTCGCATATTCGGAGTTACAACCGCCCTCGCACTTTTCACCTTTATGTTCGTCATGTTCAGGCGCGAAGCGCGATCGGGGAGCCTCTGATGGAAAAATGGGTTCCACTGTTTCCAGTCAGCGCCTCGTCGCACGCCGATGCCGTCGATCATCTATTCTGGTTCCTGATCATCGTTTCCGGATTTTTCGTCCTGCTGATCGTAGCGCTCATTCTGACGTTCTCCATCCAATACAGGAGAGGCCGCCATCCTGTTCCAGAGCAGACCAGGAATTCTATCGGTCTGGAACTGCTTTGGAGTGCAATTCCCTTCCTGATCACGCTGGTGATGTTTACCTGGGGATCGAAGGTGTACATGGACGGGGAGACGCCGCCTCAAGGATCGCAGGATATATACGTCGTCGGAAAGCAATGGATGTGGAAGGTGCAGCACCCGGAAGGCAGGCGGGAGATCAATGAACTCCACGTTCCGCAGAATACGCCGATCAAAATCAGCCTCACGTCTCAGGATGTAATTCACAGCTTTTTCATTCCGGCATTGCGAATCAAGCAGGACGCCGTACCCGGGGAATATCGCACCCTTTGGTTCCGAGCCACCCGCCCCGGCACATATCACTTATTCTGCGCGGAATATTGCGGCACCAATCACTCCAAAATGATCGGCAGCGTTTTCGTGATGGAGGAAAACGAGTATCAGGCATGGCTCGCGGGCGCGAATGACATGCAACCCGTCGAAGCCGGCGCAAAGCTATTCGTTGAATACGACTGCATGAACTGTCACGGCACCGGCCAGCGCCTGCGATGTCCGACGTTGGGCGGCCTGTACGGAACCTACGTACAGCTTTCGGATGGCTCGAAGGCTCTGTTCGACGAGAGCTACATACGCGAATCCATTCTCTATCCTAACGCGAAGGTTGCCGCCGGGTTTCCCGCGGCCATGCCCACTTTCAAAGGCCAACTCAATGAAGAACAGATCAGCGATTTGATCGCCTATATCAAGTCGCTATCACCGGGCGCTCCACTGCCGGAAGCGAGGGCTAAATGAGCAGGTATGCAGCAATTTCGGACGAGAACTACCTCACGAACAAACTCGGATGGAAGTCATGGTTCTTCACCAGAGATCACAAGCGCATTGGGTTAATGTTCCTGATGACGGTGACTCTCTTTTTTTTCGTCGGTGGTACGTTTGCGACCATGATGCGTCTGGAGTTGATGACGCCGCAGGGCGACCTCTTCACTTCCGAAACATACAACAAGCTCTTTTCCATGCACGGCATCATCATGGTGTGGTTTTTTCTGATTCCGTCCATCCCGACCGTCTTCGGAAACTTTCTTATTCCGATGATGATCGGCGCGCGCGATCTCGCGTTTCCCCGTTTGAACCTGTTGAGTTGGTATTTGCTGGTGATAGGGGGAATTTTCGAACTCTACGCGATTCTCACGGGCGGAGTCGATACCGGCTGGACGTTCTATACGCCATACAGTAGTCAGTTCGCGAACACGCACGTCGTCGCGGCGCTCGTTGGAATCTTCATCTCCGGCTTTTCGTCCATCCTGACGGGCTTGAATTTCATTGTGACGATCCACAAGCTGCGGGCGCCCGGCATGACCTGGCGGCGTTTGCCGCTCTTCGTCTGGTCGACTTATGCGACGGCGGCCATTCTTGTGCTTGCCACGCCCGTGCTGGCGATCACATTGACGCTCGTCGCCATTGAACGGCTGACCGGAATCGGGATTTTCGATCCGGCGCTCGGCGGAGATCCCCTGCTGTTCCAACATCTCTTCTGGTTCTACTCGCACCCCGCGGTCTACATCATGATCCTGCCGGGAATGGGCGTCGTCAGCGAACTCGTAACGACGCATGCGCGACGACAGATATTCGGATACGAATTCGTCGCCGGCGCCAGCATCGCGATTGCGGTCTTAGGGTTTCTGGTCTGGGGACATCACATGTTCGTCGCAGGCCAATCCCCTTACGCAAGCATGATTTTCTCGATCCTGAGCTTCGCCGTCTCGATCCCTTCGGCAATCAAAGTCTTCAACTGGACGGCAACCTTGTACAAGGGCTCCATTTCATTTACTTCGCCCATGCTCTACGCGTTGGGATTCATCGGACTTTTTACCATCGGCGGCTTAACCGGACTGTTTCTGGCGACGATCGCGGTGGACGTGCACGTCACAGACACCTATTTCGTCATCGCGCATTTTCACTACATCATGGTCGGAGGCATGGTCATGGCCTACATGGGCGCCATGCACAACTGGTGGCCAAAAATGACAGGCCGCCTCTACCATGAAGGCTGGGCGAAATTCTCGGCGCTGACGATATTCGTCGGTTTCAATCTGACGTTTTTCCCTCAATTCATTTTGGGCTATCTGGGAATGCCGCGCCGCTACCACTCATATCCGCCCGAGTTTCAGGTCCTGAATGTTATGTCGACGGCGGGCGCCTCCATCCTTGCGGTCGGTTACATCGTCCCGCTGTTTTACCTCATCTGGTCATTGTGGTACGGAGAATTGGCGCCGGCCAATCCCTGGAATGCGACCGGATTGGAATGGCAAACAGCGTCACCGCCGGTGACCGACAACTTCGAGGACACGCCGATAGTCACTGAAGAGGCTTACGCATATGGCAAAGCCAGCTGAGCATCAGTTCGACGATATCGAGCAGCAGCGCGACGCCGCATACACCGGCATGTGGGTGTTCCTTTCGACCGAGGTGCTTTTCTTTGGCGCCGTATTCTTTGCCTACATTCTGTACCGCGGCATGTACTACGAAGCCTTTGTCGAAGGCAGCCGTGAATTGAGCGTAGGGTTAGGCGGCCTGAACACAGCAGTGCTGTTGTGCAGCAGCCTTTTCATGGCTCTCGCGGTGCACGCCGCTCAGCGTAACGAGACGAACAGTCTCATCCTATATCTCGTTATCACCGAACTGATCGGCGCCGTTTTTCTCGGCATCAAGTTCCTGGAATACTACGAACACTACAAAGATCACCTGGTGCCCGGACTGAACTTCGCTTATATCGGAGAAAACGCGAAATACGTCCAGCTTTTCATGGTCTTTTATTTCATTTTGACCGGCTTGCACGCCGTCCACATGCTTGTCGGCCTGGGCGTTTTGTCGGGGCTGGTGATTCTTGCAATCCGAGGCAAGTTTTCAGGCGAACGCTACGATCCGGTGGACATCGGTGGACTGTATTGGCATTTCGTCGATATCGTCTGGGTGTTTATTTTCCCCCTGCTTTACCTTGTAAAAAGGACCGGCGCGTGAGCGAACACATCGTTCCGCCTAAAACCTACATCTCTGTCTGGGCGGCGCTGCTGGCATTGCTTGCAGCCACGATCGGGCTCGCCTATGTTCCACTCGGCTCGCTCCATATCTTCATCTCGGTTAGCATTGCCTTCGCAAAAGCAATTCTGATCGTGCTCTTCTTCATGCACGTGAAATACAAAAACAGGCTCGTCTTCGTTTTTGTCTGCGCGGGACTTTTCTGGCTGGCAATTATGTTCACGTTGGTATTAGGGGACTATATGACGCGCAGTTGGCTGCCCCATCCGACGGTCTGGACAAGCGTCGTCCGGTAACCCGAACCATTTGTCCTTGCGTTTCCTCACGATTGGCAGGTATACGGTAATCCATTCAGTGATTCCACCATGGAGGTGCTCAATGAAACGGAGCGCGGTTTGTATTTTGACTGCAGGTTTTAGCTTGCTCTTTACGGCTGGAGCAGCGCTTGCGCATCATTCGTTTGCCGCCGAGTATGATCGGTCTAAAGCAATCACGCTCAGTGGAACCGTCACAAAGGTCGAATGGATGAATCCACACGTCTATTTTTATATGGACGTAAAGGATGGCGCCGGCAATGTGACGAACTGGGCGCTTGAACTCGGCAATCCGGCGGGCCTGTATCGCAGAGGATGGAAAAAAGAGGCTCTGAAGATCGGCGGCGCGGCGACCGTCGCAGGCTCCCTGGCCAAAGATGGATCAAACCGAGTCAATGCCAGCACCGTCACATTGGATGGCAAGAGACTATTCGCCGGATCCTCTGGCGAAGACGGATACGACGGCAAGTAAGGGCTTATTTGGTGAAGACGTCTCAGACTGTCCGATGGCTTATTGTCCTCACGATCTCCCTATTGGTAAGCGGAGTACTCGCCGCGGCCCCTGCCGCACAACAGCAAAATCCTGCAACTCTAAAACGAGATCCGCAGGGCCATCCCGACTTCACGGGAATGTGGAACAATCAATACACCCCCGACATCGCTACAGCCGTCCCGGGCGGTCAGCTCCCTTTCACCCCTTATGGCGCGGAACGCTGGAAGACCGTCGACACAAAGAATGACCCAACAGGGCTGTGCCTGCCTGTTGGACCTTCACGAGCTTTCACTGCCCCCTTCCCCGTATACATCCTGCAAACGCCCAAAGTGATCGGTGCATTGTTCGAATATCAGACGACATATCGCATGTTTTACGTCGATGGGAAACATCCCGCGGATCTTGGAGACTATGGTTCCGAGTTTATGGGACATTCCACAGCCAAATGGGAAGGCGACGCGCTGGTCGTCGATACGATAGGAATAAATGAGCGGAGTTGGCTGGACACCGCCGGTCACGAGCACAGCGATAAGCTTCATCTGACCGAACGCTTTGAAAAAATCAGCGAAGACAACATCAAATACACTCTTACCTATGACGACCCTGTGTTTTTCACGCAGCCTGTCACGATCGTTCGCAATTTCAAGCGTGGCGCGGAGACGGATCGCATCCTGCCCTATGCGTGCGAAGAGAACAATATCGATAAGGACCATTTAGTCCCGAACATCAAGAAGTAGCCTTCGCCTTCGACGGTCTTTGCACAAAAAGTAGGTTGAGGAGGTCCGAAACTCCCCTCCTAAGTTAGGAGGGGTGGACGCGAGTTCAAGAAACAGCTGCGAAGCCACCCTATTGCGAGCGGACGGGGTGGTTCATTAAGCGCAACACTTCGCTTGAGAACCACCCCGTCTGCGCCGCTTCGGAGGCTTCGCATCTTTTTGTTACTGGCGCAGCCACCCCTCCTAACTTAGGAGGGGAGTTTGGGCCCAACTGACTTTTTGTGCAAAGCCCCTTCGACGAGTAAAACTCCCCTCCCACACAGGTAAAAACACCACATGGTAGCGCCACTCCGACAAGCAGGCGCGCGTATTCCCTCCCGGCAGCAGAGTTGCACTCAGTAATTACATGGCAACCAAACAGGAAGTCGTCGTTGTGACAGGCGCGTCCGGAGGCGTTGGGCGCGCAACCGCAATCGAATTCGCACGGAAAGGGGCGGCTGTCGGTTTGATTGCGCGCGGCCGCGCCGGTCTGGCCGCCGCTAAGCGCGATGTCGAAGAAGCCGGCGGCCGGGCAATCGAACTGCCTCTGGACGTCGCCGACCCGGAAGCCTTGGATCGAGCTGCGGATACCGTCGAACAGCGGCTTGGCCCAATCGATATTTGGGTCAACAACGCGATGACGAGCGTATTCGGGGAATTCAAGAATATTACTCCGGCCGAATACCAACGGGTCACCGAAGTTACATACCTCGGATTCGTCTGGGGGACGATGGCTGCGCTGCGGCGCATGCGCGAGCGCAATCATGGCACGATTGTTCAGGTCGGCTCAGCGCTTGCCTATCGGGGAATCCCTCTCCAGACCGCATATTGCGGCGCAAAGCACGCCATCCAGGGCTTCACGGAGGCGCTGCGATGCGAACTACTGCACGACGGCGTTTCAGTTTGGCTGACCATGGTGCAGATGCCGGCGCTGAACACTCCTCAATTTTCGTGGTGCCGGACCCGGATGCCTCGGGATCCCCAACCCGTGCCTCCTATTTACCAGCCGGAAGTCGCCGCTGAAGCTATTTACTGGGCCGCTCACCATCGCCGGCGGGAAGTCTACGTCGGTGGATCGACGGTCTTCGCGATTGTGGGGAATAAAATAGCGCCCGGCTTTGCGGACCACTATCTGGCAAGAACCGGTTTCGACAGCCAGCAAACCAACACATCAACACGCTCCCGTGCAGACAATCTCTTTCAGCCGGCGGATGCGACTCGCGATTTTGGCGCGCACGGGATTTTTGATCAACGCGCCCATCCCTGGAGCCTCCAACTATGGGCGTCCCAGCACAAATCTCTAATCGCCGGCGCCGCGCTATTGCTGGGCGCGCTGTCACTTGGCGGCGCCATCCGGAAACAGGCTGAACGTCCGTGGCGCGGCTCACGAACTGCGGCTTAGAGACTCTGAGATCGAGGAGGAATATGCCTGCGCGAAATCGAAAAAGCATGGCGAGAGAAAGTGAGCCCGAACCGACAAACGTCATCGACCTGCTGAAAGATGCGCACTGGGAAATAAAGGAACTCCTCAGAGAAATGGATGAGATCCTCCTACTTCCGGCCGCGATGTTCGAGTTGTATCCAAGAATACGAATTGCTCTGGAAGCCCACGAGACCGGGGAAAAATTCGCACTTTATGGACCTATGCGCGAGATCCCCGAACTGTCGGACCTGCTGCGGAAGGCCGAGGCAGCCCATGCCGAGATCGATCATATCCTTCGCTTTCTCGACCGCGTCCCCTTCAGAAGGCAACAGATCCACTCGCCAGAATGGAAACAGGCGTTTCAGGACCTGCATCGTGCGGTGCTCGATCATATTGCGGAAGAAGAGGAAATTATCTTTTCGCGGCTGCAAGCGTTGTTCGCCGAGGCGCGGCTCAATGCATTGGGTGATCGTTACAAGCGCGGACTGAAAGGTGAGATTGGCCTTCTGCCCGTGACACAGGAGGTGAACGACAGTGTCTTCCCTACGTGAACCGACCCCGCGCCCTCCGGTGCACGACCCTCGTATACGCAACCCACGCCTACGTGAACCGGTGGATGCCAAGGCTCTTGAGGCAGAGCTTCGGGAGCGAATCTCCGGCGAGGTGCGATTCGATGAGGGAGCGCGCGGGCTCTACGCGTATGACGCGTCGAACTACACACAACCTCCTATGGGCGTCGTGATCCCACGGTCCGCGGATGACGTGATATCCACCGTCGCAGTCTGCCGTAAATATCGCGCGCCCGTGCTCTCGCGCGGTGGAGGCACGAGCCTTACGGGCTCGACTGTGAACATTGCCGTCATTATGGACATGTCGAAATACTTCAACCGCATCTTAGAGGTGAACCCGCAGGAGCGGTGGGCGCGAATCCAGCCAGGCGTGATTCTCGACGACTTAAGAGATGCGGCCGACGAGGAGGGCCTCACATTCGGACCCGATCCGTCGACGCACGATCGTTGCGTGCTCGGCGGCATGATTGGCAACAACTCCTGCGGAATGCACGCGCAAATGTCTGGCCGCGTATCGGAGAACGTATACGAACTCGAAGTTCTCACCTATGACGGCCTTCGGATGCGGGTTGGCGAGACCTCCGACCTCGAGTTGGAACGCATTATTCGTGACGGCGGCCGGCAAGCCGAGATCTACACCGCTCTAAGACGGCTGAGCGCTCGCTATGCGCCCCTCATCCGGAAAAACATGCCGAATATCCCGCGGCGTGTGTCGGGTTACAACCTCGACTATCTTCTTCCTGAGAACGGCTTCAACATCGCGCGCGCTCTCGTCGGCTCGGAAGGCACGCTTGTCACTATCCTCGAAGCCAGGGTGAAGCTTGTCTACAGCCCACCCAAACGGACGCTCGTTGTTCTGGGGTTCCCCACAATCGCGGATGCCGGCGATATGGTCCCGGAGATCCTCAATTCGGGTCCGATTGCGGTTGAAGCGCTCGATCAAAAGCTCATAGAGTTCGTCAAAATCAAAGGCGGAAAGAAAGCTGAAGAACTGGGCGTACTCCCCCGTGGTCGAGCATTCATGATGGTCGAGTTCGAAGGCGAGACGGCGGCCGAGTCGGATTGGAAAGCCCGGCGTTTGACCGATGCGATGAAGCGCAACGGCTTTCCTCAGGACCGTATCCACTACTACGACGACAAGGACAAAGAAAACGCGTTGTGGGACGTTCGGGAGAGCGGCCTCGGAGCAACCGCCTTCGTTCCCGGCTACCCCGATGCGTGGCCCGGATGGGAAGACGCCGGCATTCCCCCCGATAAGCTTGGCGACTATCTGCGCGATTACCGGAAACTTCTCGATACACACGGACTCGATTGCTCCATCTATGGTCACTTCAGCCAGGGCTGCGTTCATTGCCGCATTGATTTCGACCTCGGAACCAAACGCGGAATCGAGAACTACCGCAATTTCATTGAGGATGCCGCGGACCTCGTGAACCGCTATGGCGGCTCCTATTCCGGCGAGCATGGCGATGGTCAGGCTCGCGGCGAACTCTGGCCCAAGATGTTCGGCCCCGAACTCGTACAGGCAATGCGGGAATTCAAGGCGATCTGGGACCCCGAGTACAAGATGAATCCCGGTAAGCTCGTCGGGGATCCTCCATATCTTCTCGATGAAAATTTGAGAATTGGCCTTAACTACAACGCGGCGCCGCTGGAGACCCATTTCAAATATCCCGAGGACGGAAGTTTCAATCACGCAACCCTGCGCTGCGTCGGCGTCGGAAAGTGCCGCCGCACAGAGGGCGGCTACATGTGCCCGAGTTACATGGTGACGCAGGAGGAGGAACACACGACCCGCGGAAGGACGCACCTGCTTTTCGACATGGTGCAGGGCAACATTATTAAGGACGGTTGGAAAAGCGAAGCGGTGAAGGAGGCGCTCGATCTTTGCCTCGCCTGTAAAGGCTGCAAAGGAGACTGCCCGGTTAATGTGGACGTCGCAACATACAAAGCAGAGTTCCTGTCGCATTACTACGAGGGGAAGCTTCGTCCGCGATACGCCTATGCAATGGGCCTCATCCACCTTTGGGCGCGCCTTGCCTCGCGCGTTCCGCGCCTCGTCAATTTCTTCAGCCAGACGCCCGGGCTTTCGGCTATCGCAAAAATGTTAGGTGGCATTGCGGCGGAGAGATCGATTCCTCCGTTCGCGACCGAAGCGTTCCGCGAGTGGTTTACAAACCGCGGTCCTCGGAACGAGACCGGCAGGCCGGTCATGCTCTGGGCAGATACGTTCAATAACTATTTTCACCCCGAAGTTGGAAAAGCAACTGTCGAAGTACTGGAGAGCGCCGGCTGCCGCGTCGTACTGCCGAAATCGAATCTGTGCTGCGGGCGGCCGCTTTATGACTACGGATTTCTCGACAAGGCGAAACGCCAGCTCATCGAAATTCTGGACTTCCTCGAAGAACCAATCCGGTACGGTTTGCCAATCGTCGGCATGGAGCCGAGCTGCATGGCGGTTTTCGGCGACGAACTGACGAATCTCTTCCCTGACGATGTACGCGCGCAGAGGCTTAAAAAACAAACTTTCATGCTGGAGGACTTTCTAGAACAAATCGACTACGAGCCTCCGCAGATGCAAGGCAAAGCGCTAATCCAGGGCCACTGTCATCAAGCCGCGATCTTCGGACTCGGAGGACAGAAGAAGATGCTGGAAAAGATGGGCGTCGAAGCCAGCATCATGGACTCGGGTTGCTGCGGCTTAGCCGGCTCTTTCGGTTTTGAACAGGACAAGTACGATCTTTCGATGAAGATCGCTCACCGCGCCATGACGCCGAAAATCGAGGAGAGTTCGCCCGACACGCTGATCGTCGCAAATGGCTTTAGTTGTCACACTCAAATCACACAGACAACGGACAGAAAACCTGTCCATCTCGCCCAGGTAATTCAAATGGGGCTGGCAAAAAAAGAGAGAGAGGAAACAATCCGGGCTCTCGAGCATGGAGAGTTACCACGCGCGCTCAAAAAAATCGTTACGCCTGGACGAGTGGCGGAGGTTCGGGTTACGGCGGGGCGGTATGCCGCGCAAGCAGCGGGATTGGCCAAAAGGCATCCGTTCATCGCAATTCTGAGCATGGCGGCTGTCGGATTTGGCATTGGAATCGTGTCAAAACGGAGGGCAGCGTAATGGCAATTTTCCAGACTGCTTCGGAGATACTGGTCCAAACCATTCATGAATGGGGAGTGGACGTTGTATTCGGATTACCGGGTGACGGAATCAATGGCCTGATTGAGGCGTTCCGAAAACACCAGGACAAAATCCGTTTCATTCAGGTTCGTCATGAGGAGTCGGCAGCTTTCATGGCGTGCGCCTATGCGAAGTACACGGGGAAGCTAGGTTGTTGCATCGCAACTTCTGGGCCCGGGGGCATTCACCTCCTCAATGGACTTTACGATGCCAAGATGGACGCCCAGCCGGTTCTGGCAATTACAGGCCTTCAATATTCCGACCTCGTCGGAACGCATACCCAACAGGACGTGGCGCTGGATCGAGTGTTTCAGGACGTCGCCGTCTACAGCGAAAGAGTCATGAATGCTGCGCACATCGAAAATGTGACAGATCTCGCATGTCGCGCGGCTTTGACGCAACGGGGCGTCGCGCACGTCACAGTGCCCGTCGATGTGCAGACGGTAGCCGCGAGTAAAATGAAGAAAGAACATTCAAGACGCAACCTGTTGCATCACACGTCTCATCGTTACGCACATCCTCTTGTTGTTCCCGATGCTGAAGCGCTTCACCAGGCAGCCCAGATTCTCAACTCTGGAAAAAAGGTCGCCATTCTTGCGGGGCGTGGCGCCATCCACGCAACAGACGAACTTCTCGCTATAGCCGAACGCCTTGGGGCCCCCATTGTGAAAGCCCTCCTCGGGAAAGCCGCGGTTCCAGACGATAGCCCGTATTGCATGGGCGGCATCGGGCTTCTGGGAACCAAGCCCGGCCAGGAACTCATGGAAACATGCGACACCCTGCTCATGGTCGGAACATCATTCCCCTATATCGAATTTCTGCCAAAACCGGGACAGGCAAAATGCGTGCAGATCGATCTCGAGGGCTGGCGTATCGGTTTACGATATGACGCTGACGTCGGGTTGGTCGGCGACAGCCGCATCTGTCTCAAGGCGCTCCTTCCCCTGATCAAAGAAAAGACCAGGCGAAGCTATCTCGAGGATTTTCAAAACGAGAAACGTGAGTGGGACGAACTCATGAAAGAGCGCGGGACGAGAATGGATAAGCCCATGAAGCCGCAGGTCGTCGCCTGGGAACTCGGGAAAAGGCTTAAAGACAATGCCATTATCTCGTGCGATACCGGCACGATTACGACGTGGTGGGCCCGCCAGATCTACGCCAGGCGCGGACAAATGTTCATGTGTTCGGGGACGCTCGCAACCATGGCGCCGGGACTGCCGTACACAATTGCGGCGCAGCTTGCGTTTCCCGATCGTCAGTGCGTGGGCTTCGTCGGCGACGGCGGCTTCTCCATGCTGATGGCAGATTTCGTAACGGCGGTGAAATACAAACTCCCTATCAAAATTGTTGTAGTTAAAAACAACGTGCTTGGACAAATCAAGTGGGAGCAAATGGTTCTCCTGGGAAATCCCGAGTATGTTGTGGAGCTCGAGCCTATGGACTTCGCCGGAATCGCGCGGAACATGGGTGGCCCGGGATACCGCATTGAAGATCCTGCGGAGTGCGGAGACGTACTCGACGAAGCCTTATCCAACGATAAGCCCGCACTGATTGAAGCGATTGTCGATCCGAATGAACCGCCGTTGCCGGGCAAGATAAAACCAGAGCAGGCATTGCACTTTGCGGAGTCTTTGATGCGAGGCCAACCCGCCTCACGCAAGATCGTCGAAACGATAATAGGCGACAAATACCGGGAGGTCATTTGATATGGCAACGACATCTCGACAATCCATCGACTACCTGCGCGCCATCGAGACTCTAAGCGAAAGTGAGGAAGGCCTCCGGAAGAGCGTGAGCGAGGCGGGGCCCGGAGGCGAAGCTTACGATCGCGCCCCCACTCCGCCCCAACGCGAACAAAAAGGCAAACTCGCAAAGCTCGGCGAGCGAGCGAAGGAGATCGTGCAGAGAGCGGCCCAGAAACTCCCGGAGCCGGCCGATGTCGTGGAGAAAACTTCGAAAAAGGCAGAGCGGCTCCAACGCCGCGCCGGCGTTTTCTTCAAGCACAACGGCGTGCTCCTGGCAGGAATCGCAGCCGGCGCAATCGCGGTCTGGGCCGGACGGGAGTATTGGAACAAAGATAAATCCCACCGATACAGAAAGAGGACATAAACAAGGAGAACTCCTCATGAAGCCAGGGGGCCCGCCAAGCTGGGGGGCCGGAGGGAAGTCCGCCGTCGGAACCGCGATTGGAGATGCAAGCTGTGTCTGGTTCACAATGGTTCGTGGGTATCTTACAGAGGTCTATTACCCACGGCCGGACATCGCGAACACACGGGCCATATTCCTCGTTGTGACAGATGAATCCGGCTTCTTTTGCGATGAACGGTCTTGCGCCCCGGCAATTCGGATGCAGCAGCCAGGCATTCCGATCTACGAGTCCGAATACCACGACCCGAAAAACCGTTACAGCATCTCAACGGTAACGTGTACCGATCCCTTTCGCCATGCGTTGCTTCAACGCATTCGCTTCAACAAGGCATCCCCTGATGATGGCCTGCAGCTATGGGTCTTGCTCGCCCCGGCTTTGGACAATAGAGCTTACGGAAACAGTGGCTGGCTTGATCGCGAAGGCGCGCTCGTTATTGCACGAGAATCACTGGGCATGGCGCTGACAGTCTCAACCGGCTTTTCCAGGGCTGGGTGCACCTACCAGGGCCCGAGTGATTTATGGCATCAACTTAAGTCCGGGATCAGCAACGAGAAGTTACCGGATCGTGCTGATGACGGAAACATTTTGCTCGGTGGACAAATCACAACCGGAAAATCGGACAGTGAAGTTGTACTGGCTCTCGCATTCGCCGAATCGGCGCATAAGGCAATGCAGACGGCAGCTGACTCCCTTTCACAAGGGTTCGATCGACTGGCTGGGGCGTATGTGGAGGGTTGGCGTGAGTATCGATCTAAATGCGTCGATCTGCCGGGGATCTCGACAGACCAGGTGTATGAGGCCAGTATCGCTGTGCTGAAGATCCATCAGTCCAAGCAACCGCCTGGCGGTCTCGTGGCCAGCCTCGGCGTTCCATGGGGAGACAGCGAACAACAGGCTCTGGATTTTCGGTATCAAATGGCATGGACCCGCGACGCCGTCGAGAGCGCCAGCGCATTTCTCGCGATCGGCGATTCTGATTCAGCCCGATTGGCCTGGCATTTTCTTGACGTTACGCAAATGCCTGACGGCCACTCTGCTCAGAATATGTGGCTCGACGGCGCTCCGCATTGGAACGGAATTCAGATGGACGAGACCGGAATGCCGATCCTTCTTGCCGACCTGCTTTGCCGGCACAACATTCTTCGCGCCACTGAAGTGTGGCCAACGGTGCGGCGTGCAGCAGAGTACCTCATCCAACACGGTCCCCGGACGGAGGAAGATCGATGGGAAAACGCCGGAGGATATTCGCCCTACACACTCCCCATCGAAATCGCCGCTTTGCTCGCGGCTGCGGAGATTGGCGACTTGGCCGGCGACAAATCCGCTGCCGATTACCTGAGAGCAGTCGCCGATTGGTGGAACGACAATGTCGAGCGCTGGACCTACATCGACGATCATTACGTCCGCCTTTCCGCCGCGCAGCAGAACCGTGCGGGCGAGATTCAGAAGACAACAGTCAGGAACCGCGCACAATCGCACAGCCCAGCGTCATTGGCTCTGGTGCGTTTCGGGCTTCGCGCCGCCGGCGATCCTCGAATGCTTAAGACAATCGCCGATATCGATCGGCGCCTCAAATCAGAAACAGCGACCGGAACAATTTGGCATCGTTACCCTGACGATCATTATGGCGAGTACGAGGACGGCGCGCCTTTTGACGGAAGCGGCATTGGCCGGGGCTGGCCGCTGCTTGCAGGTGAACGGGCGCACTATGAACTCGCCCGAGGCCACTTTGAAGAAGCCCGGAGACTCGCATCGATAATCGAAAAACAGACCAACGCCTGCGGCTTCATTCCCGAGCAGGTTTGGGACAAAGCCGACCTGCCGGCTAAGGGACTGTACAACGGCCGGCCCAGCGGGTCGGCGATGCCGCTCCTCTGGGCGCATGCAGAGTACATCAAACTCCTACGTTCACTTCGCGACGGCGCGATTTTCGATATGCCTCCTCAGCCGATCGAGCGATACCAGAAGAGAAAAACCAAATCGGTGTATGCCTTCTGGCGTCCCGATCACAAACTGTATTCTCTGCCTGCCGGCAAAATCCTCCGCATCGAATCGCCAAAGTCGGCCATTGTTTATTGGACGCTCGACGACTGGAACACGGTTCAATCCGTTTCGATGAGAGATTCAGAACTGGGACTTTATTACTGCGACCTCCCGACGTCCGGAATCGAGGCGGGCCGGAACGTCGGATTTACATTCCGCTGGAATGATCAAAGCTGGGAAAACCGCGCATACGAACTCGCCGCCGAGCGAGCGGCCTAATCGACCAGGTTACGACGCAACGATCGATACGTTATGGTTTGTAAGCGGCGGAGGGGCTGACTTTGTCGTCCCAGCGGCCAATTGTTTTTCCATCCACAAATTTCGCTGCGATGAAACCGCCTGCCGGCGCGCCGCTCTTCATGGGATTGAAGCGCACGGTGACCTTGGCCCCCGCTGGGAAAGTCGATGGCCGATAGCCCTGACGACCAAGGGAATTCGGGCTGCCCCATTCGAAACTCCACTCCGTCGTTTTGCCGCTGGCGTCCGGAACCATGACTTGTATCCAGGTGTGCGGATTCTTGAATTGGAATTCTTTGACGGTGCCGGTGACCTCTACGACTTTGTCGGCCTCGAAACCCGCGCCTGAATGGTGCGCCGCCGCCGGCTGGACGGAAATGAGCAGCGCAGCGAAAAGCAATCCTGCGAAGAGCAGCCTGTAAACCGATTTCATGAACGGTACCTCCTCAAGGGATGGATGCAATGTATGTCTCGGCTCAATCGATACTGAGCGGCTTCCCGTCGGGCCCCAATAAGAGCGTCTTCCCTGTCTTCTCATCAACGGGATTGCGGTTATTCTCGGCGCAACCATAGTCATAGAGGCGCGTCCCCAATGGTTGCTTACGGAACTGCTTCGTCACGACCCATGGCTTGGTCAATGCCTTCGGGTCCTCGATCGTCATCACGATCTCAAGCGTATCGGCGTTGATCTTTCGCATCCGGGTTGTCGCATGCGATTTATCGCTCAGCACCAAACCCGTTCGGTCGAGTATGACATCGCCATCGCGACTGCCTTTAAGACCGATGGTGGTAAAGACCAGAGTATCGCCTTCCCAATGACCGACGGAGTCTCCTGTGTAAGTCTCCCACTGATCCTCCAAATGCTTTCGTCCATCGGTATAAATGCGCATCACGTTCGGTCCGTTCTCGGCAAGAATCCAGGACTCTTCGGGCCGGACAACGAACTCGTAGGGATCCGGCAGATTGAACATTCGCGGAAAACCGACAGGAACTCCACAGTTGGTTATGACATCGGGCAGCAGGTTCTTATCACGCTTTGCGAGGCTCTTCTGATAGGTGGCTTCCCACTCCGCATTGTATGGAGGATGCTCCCGCACGCCGGCGTTTATGGCGCCGCCTTCGCCTGTCTGTGTGGCGCGGTCGAAAACCGTTCCGCCCATCATCGCCCAGGCGCCGCTCCAGTCCGGAAGCTTTTCATACGACGTAACGGTGGGCTTAAACGAGGGCGCTTCCTGTCCGTAGCTCAAGCCGGCCGCAACGAAAAGACTGACGCCCAATGCAATCGCCGTTGTTCGTACTCTCATAGTCACTCCGATTGGGATGGGTTGAAGAATACAACAATCAGCGGCAAAAGGCGCGCATGAATTGGGCGGAACTGTGCGGTATAGGTAGCAAGGAGAAGGCTTTGTCGGCCCACTGTAGCGGCGGTCTATGACCGCCGGTTTTATTGTGGCTCGATATCAACATGTTGCATGCGAGCGGCTATAAAACCGGCGGTCATAGACCGCCGCTACAGTCGGCAGTTTCAGACCAGCTCTCGAATGCGGTCTTCGGCAAGTGTCGCGATGATCTTTTCCCGATTCGGTTCGCCGCGGAGCAGCGACTCTGCAAATTTCTCCGCTTGCCTGACCGAGACTTTCGGCGGCATCGGCGGCTCGAACGGATCGACAACCGCCTCGACGACAACCGGCCCGGGCGTGTTCAAGGCCTGTTCGACCGCTCGCCCGCAGTCATGTGGATCGTCGATCGTCATGCCTGTGCCGCCGCAAGCCTGAGCGAACAGAGAAAAATTGATCGGCTGCAGATCGCAGCCATATTCCGGATTCCCGAGAAACACCATCTGCTCCCATTTGATCTGGCCGAGGGAGTTGTTCTTCACGATGAATACTTTTACCGGCAGCTTGTATTTCACACACGTGGCAAACTCCGCCATCAACATCGAAAAACCGCCGTCACCGACAAATGCGACGCACTGGCGATCCGGATATGCCACTTGCGCCGCGATCGCATATGGCAGACCTGGCGCCATCGTCGCCAGGTTCCCGGACAACGAATGCATTTGTCCGCGCTTCACCGGAATCTGACGCGCCCACCAGGTCGCGATGGTTCCCGAATCGCACGACACCACGGCGGTGTCCGAAAGATGTTTGCCCAACTCCCACGCGAGGACCTGCGGCTTCATCGGCTTGTCCTTACGCGAGCCATAGGTCTCCATTAAGCTCCACCAGTCCCGCATCCCGGACTGCGCCTTCTCCAGAAACCTTCGATACTTGTTTCGTCGTAACAGCGGCAGCAAACGCTGCAGCGTTCGCTTGGCGTCGCCGACGAGGCCCACCTCAACCGGATACCTCAGGCCGATGCGCATTGCGTCGAGTTCGATCTGTATGGCGTTCGCCTGACCTGGCTTCGGAAGGAATTCAATATAAGGGAAGGACGTGCCGATCATCAGCAGCGTGTCGCAATTCTCGATCGCATCCTGTGACGGTTTGGTTCCGAGGAGGCCGATGCCGCCAGTCGTGTAAGGACTTGTGTCCGGTACGACGGCTTTTCCCAGCAACGGCTTGATAATGGGAGCGGCCAGCGTCTCCGCCAATATTTCGAGCTCCTCGCCGGCGCCAAGCGCGCCGCGGCCTGCAAGAATCGCAATCCGCTTTCCGGAATTCAAGAGATATGCGGCGCGCTCGAGATCGCGATCGGGAGGCACAAGAGCGCCAATGGCGCAAACGTCGGATGTATGATGCGGCACGTTTCGCATCGAAACTTTCTTGACGTTGACTTCCTGTTCCTGAGTATCGACCGGGATCGTAATGTGGGCCACGCCGCGATACGCAAGCGCCGTTCGGCATGCGAGGTCCGCTACGTTTTCGACATGGTTCGCGCCCATGACTCGCGTGTTGTAAACCGCGACATCCATATAAAGCTTGTCGAGTTCGACGTCCTGCTGAGTATGGGTGTGAATCAAATCGTGATACTGCATGCCGGTAATCGCAAGCACCGGCGCTCCATCCAGTTTCGCGTCATACAGCCCATTCAGCATATGTATGCCGCCCGGCCCGGAGGTCGCAAGACACACGCCGAGCTTGCCCGTATATTTCGCATAGGCGCATGCCATAAAGGCTGCGGCCTCTTCATGGCGCACCTGCACAAAGCGGATTTTGTCCGCACGTTTCCGCAGCGCCTCCATGATTCCGTTGATGCCGTCTCCTGGCAACCCGAAGACCACATCCACGCCCCAATCGTGGATAGCATCAATTAATACATCAGACGCTGTGGTTTTCATTGCCCAGTCCCCCTTTCTAATTTGGACTTCAAGGCGCTGCAATTGTCAGTCTGCCGTAGTCGCATGTAAACTCGTGGTCAGTCTTTGGAGGTCTAACATGTCTCGTGCATATCCCCTGCCGGCTCTGTTGATTGCTGCGCTTCTTGCCATTCCCGCGCAGGCCGGCGCTCAGGCAAAGCGCGTCATGACGATTGATGACCTGATCACCGCCGTGCGCGTCAGCGATCCGCAATTGTCTCCGGACGGAAAACGCGTGGCTTTCACGCGAACGACGACAATCCTGGATTCGGGGAAAAGGAACTCGGACATCTGGGTTGCGCCTTCGGATGGGTCGGCGCCGCCGCGTGAACTGATTGGCGGGGAAAAGAGCGAGAATACAGCGCGATTCACGCCGGACGGAAAGCGGATCATCTTCATATCGAGTCGTGGAGGGGCGCCGCAGATCTACGTCGCCGATGCGAATGGCGGCGGCGCAAAGCAGGTCACGAAAGCGCCGGGCGGCGTACAAGGTCCTATGAACGTGTCGCCGGATAGCAAGAAGGTCGCTTTTGTTGTCGACGTCTATCCACAATGCAAGGACGAGGACTGCAACCAACGAATGCGCGAAGAGCAGGAAAAAGATCCGGTCAAAGTGCGGGTCCTCACGGATCTTCCCTTCCGCCATTGGGACGAATGGCGTACGAATGTCCGCCATCATGTGTTCGTTTCGGATATCGATACCGGCGAAACCCACGATGTGACGCCGGGCGACTACGATTCCCCGCCACACTTCTACGAAGACAACGGGATTGCCTTTTCGCCCGACAGCCGCTCGATTGCGTTCGTCTCGAATCGCGACGGCCGCGACAAAGAGATGATGGACACGAATCGGGACGTATGGATCGTATCCGCCGGCGGCGGCGAAGCGAAAAAGATCACAACCAATCCAGCGGCGGACGATCAGCCGGTGTTCTCGCCCGATGGAAAGACGCTGGCCATTCACTCCCAACGCCGCGCCGGATTTGAGTCGGACCGCTGGTATATCGACCTCTATGATCTGGCGACCGGCATGAAGCACACGCTGTTCGAGACGCCGGACTTGTCGGTCGACGAGTACACGTTCTCTTCCGATGGCCGAACAATTTTTTTCACCGCTCAGGATAAAGCCCTCGTGAACCTTTACTCGATTCCGGTTTCCGGCGGCGCGCCCAAGCTGATCGCGAAGGGCGGAGCGATTACACAAATTCAGGCTGGCCCTGATTTCGTCGTGTTTTCGAAATCGCTCCTCACGGCGCCGCCCGACATTTTCCAGGTCTCCAGCAACGGCGGTCCGGCAAAAAAGCTTACGAACGAAAATGCCGCCTGGCTGGATCGGATCAACGCGCCGCAATACGAAAGTCTCACGGCCGCAGGCGCAGGCGGAACGCCGATTCAGTATTGGCTGTTGAAACCGCCGAATTTTGATGCATCAAAGAAGTATCCCACTGTCTTCATGATTCATGGGGGTCCGCAAGGCGCTTGGGAAGACGGATGGTCTTATCGCTGGAACCCGGAGCTATGGGCGTCCCAGGGCTGGGTCGTCGCGGCTCCCAATCCACGGGGCTCGTTTGGATTCGGCCAGAAGTTTGTCGATGACATTTCTCAAGACTGGTGTGGAAAGGTGATGACGGACCTGACCGGGGTTTTCGATACAGTAACTAAACTTCCCTTCGTGGATCCGCAACGTACGGGAATCGCCGGCGCCAGTTACGGCGGGTATGCGGTGGATTGGCTCATCGGCCACACGGACCGATTCAAGGCTGCTGTTACACACGACGGCGTCTTCAATCTTGAAACCATGTCGCTCGAAAGCGAAGAACTCTGGTTCACGGATTGGGAATCGGGCGGCCCGCCCTGGAGCCCTGCTGCGCGGCGTTTTTTCGCGCGCTGCTCGCCGCATTTATCCGCCGACAAGATCAAGACTCCGACCCTTGTCATCACGAATGAGCAGGACTTCCGTGTGCCGGTCGACCAGGGACTTCAACTCTTCACGGCGCTTCGCCGCGATCATGTCCCATCCGAGGCGCTCGTTTTCCCAGACGAAGGTCACTGGGTCCTCAACCCGCTGAACAGTAAACGCTGGCACGAGACGGTGTTCGCCTGGATGAAGAAATACATTGAGCAATGAATAAAAGAATCGGAATTCTGCATCCCGGTGAAATGGGAATCTCCATAGCGGCATCCGCAAAGAACAGCGGATGCGAGGTCTACTGGGCGTCCGAAGGCCGGAGCGCTTCTACCCAGGAACGCGTCGCTAAAATTGGATTGCATGACGCCCGCACGGTCAAAGAACTTTGTACGCAATGTCCGATCGTCATGAGCGTCTGTCCGCCACATGCTGCCGAAGAACTTGCCGGCGACGTCAGGGCTGCGGGATTTCACGGCTTGTACGTTGAAGCGAACGCGATCGCTCCGCAGCGAACAATGAAGATTGCTCAAGCGATATCTGCCGCGGATGTGAGTTTCGTCGACGGCGGCATCATCGGCCTCCCTGCCTGGAAACCAGGCGCGACATGTCTCTATCTCTCCGGCGAGCGGGCAAGCGAAGTCGCAGCCTGCTTCTCGGCAGGCCCGCTCGATACCACAGTCCTCGGCAACGAAATCGGAAAAGCATCCGCCTTGAAGATGTGCTATGCCGCGAATACCAAAGGCGCCGTCGCGCTCCTTGCCGCGATTCTCGCGACAGCAGAGAACCTCGGCGTTCGTGAAGCACTGTTCGAGCAATGGAAACGGGACGATCCCGAGTATCCTAGCCAGGTCGAGAAACGCATCCAGGCGAATGCGCCGAAAGCCTGGCGCTTTGTCGGCGAAATGGGAGAGATCTCCCGCACATTCAGTGAGGCCGGCGCTCCCGGCGGATTCCATACCGCCGCCGCGGAAATCTACGCGCGCCTAGCCCGCTTTAAAGGTTCGCGGACGCCGCCAACCCTGGAAGAGATTGTTGCAGCATTAACGGAAGAAGCGGCGAAGCGGACGGGCGATAAATGAGGTTCACATGCAGCTCACAGGCAACACGATTCTGATCACAGGCGGCGGTTCCGGCATTGGCCGCGGACTCGCCGAAGCTTTTCATGCTCAGGGAAATCAGGTCGTCATCGCCGGCCGCCGCCAGGGCGTCCTGAACGAGACGGCAGCATCGAATCCTGGCATGAAAACGGCAATTCTCGATGTGCAGAGCGGAGAAGCGATCCAAAACTTTGCCCGGAAAGTGACCGCCGATTTTCCGGCTCTGAATGCCGTCATTCACGGCGCCGGCATCATGAAGGCTGAAGTTCTCCAGCAGGGCTCTGTTAGCGATGCCGAGGCGATCGTGACGACAAATTTCCTGGGACCGATTCGCCTGACTGCGGCGCTGCTCCCGCACCTTTTGAAACAGCGGAACGCAACAATAATGACCGTTTCTTCCGGACTGGCGTTTGTGCCGCTCGCAATGACTCCGACCTACTGCGCGACGAAAGCCGCGATCCACTCTTACACGGAGTGTCTTCGGTCGCAGCTCAAGAATACGGCCATTCAGGTTATTGAACTTATACCGCCATACGTCCAGACCGAACTGATGGGCCCGCGAATGGCCCACGATCCCAACGCAATGCCATTGCAGGATTTCATTTCAGAAGCCATGAACATCCTCAAGACCTCACCGCACCTGACCGAAATCTGCGTCGAGCGCGTGAAACCGCTGCGGTTTGCTGAGGCGACTGGGAACTATGAAACAATTTTCAACACAATCAATGGCAGCCCCACACCGCAATAGACGCGTCAGGCAAGCTGCGATCGGGCTCCTTCTGTTTATCTCTCTCGGCGCCGCGTGGTTCATCTCGGCGCAGACAAAGCCAGCGCCCAAGCAAGCGCCGATCTTCGAAGTTGATCCTTACTGGCCGAAGCCATTGCCAAACCATTGGGTGCTCGGCTCGACCATTGGCTTGTCCGTGGATTCCCGCGATCATGTCTGGATCATCCACCGGCCCTCCACGGTTGACGATAATTTCAAGGCCGCTGATTTCACGCCCGCGATCGGCGTCTGCTGCAAGGTCGCGCCGCCCGTGCTGGAGTTCGACCCCGAAGGCAATCTCGTCAGCTCGTGGGGAGGTCCGGGCGTAGGATACGAATGGCCGGAGAGCAATCATGGCATCACGGTCGATCAGAAAGACAACGTGTGGATCGGCGGGAATGGCAACACCGATACGCAGATCCTGAAATTCACGCGAGCCGGAAAGTTTCTGCTGCAGATCGGTAAGCAAGGCGTGCACAACGGCAGCAACGATCTGCAGAATTTCTGGCGCCCGGCCAAAATCTATCCCGATCCGGCGGCGAACGAAATTTACATCGCCGATGGATACGGCAATCGCCGCGTGATCGTGCTCGATCAGGACACCGGAAAGTACAAACGTCACTGGGGCGCGTACGGCAACAAGCCGGACGATTCCCCCGTTCCTGCGTACAGCCCCAATGATCCACCCTCAAAACAGTTCAACACCGTTCATTGCGCCGACGTCTCAAACGACGGGTTCGTGTATGTCTGCGATCGCGTGAATGACCGCGTGCAGGTGTTCGACAAGCAGGGCAAGTTCATCAAGGAAGTTTTCTTCGATAAAAACACGCTCCGCTCAGGTTCTGTGTGGGACATGACGTTCTCTCGCGATCCGCAACAGACCTACATCTACATGGCCAACGGCGTGGACGAGAAGATCAGCATCGTGCTGCGAAGCACGCTTGAAGTGCTGACCTCTTTCGGCGACGGCGGCCGGCAGCCCGGCCAGTTCTTCGGCGTTCACAACCTCGATACCGATTCCAAGGGCAATCTCTACGCAACGGAAACCTATACGGGAGCGCGCATCCAGCGCTTCAACTACAAAGGCGTCGGGCCGGTCACGAAAACCATTCAGGGCGTGCCCTGGCCGCAAAAATAAACGGAAGGTTCATATGAAAACCAAAACACTCGTTGCCGGACTCATGATGACGTTGATCGTCACGGCAGTATTGATCGCTCAGACGCAAACGCGCATCAATCCAACCGATCCGCAACCCACGTGCTCCATGTGTCCTGGCGCATATATCCCGAAGTCGGAAATCGACGCCTACACGAAAAAAGCCATCGCCGAGAATCTCGTGGATCAGCAGATACAGGCGGTGAATATCGGGAAAGCCAATGTCGGAATCGGCTTGGTGTATCGAGGAAAGCTCGACAAGCCGGCGCCGGATTCCGTTGTCGAGCATGATCAGGTCAGCGAGGTATACCACGTCATCGATGGCGCAGCGACCCTGGTGCTTGGACCCGATATCACCAACCGGCAACGCCGTCCCGCAACAGAACGCACCGTCGTCGAGCGTAACGGACCGGGAAACAACGGCTCGGAAATAAAGAATGGCGTCGCCTACAACCTGAAGGCCGGCGACATCGTGATCATTCCAGCCGGCACCGGCCACTGGTTCACGAAGATCGACGATCACATCAACTACATGATGGTGCGCATTGATCCCGACAAGGTCGCGCCCCTGAAAAACGCCGCGCAATCAAAGGACTACTTGTCGAAACCGGCGCCGAAGTAGCTGGAAGTTCCACCAGCAAGGCTGATATTCACCTGCATCGTGTGTAGCGCCGGCGCCTGAACTAGCAAGGCCATTCCACCACGAGTCTCCACGTTCACAGGAAAACCTCGGAAAGATCACAGTCGTTACGGGTTCCTCTCCCAAAAACTTCTGGTTCAGATCGCACCAGCGCTTTCGGAGGCTTGCTTGCACCCAGCGAAGTGACCAAGCCTGCACAGATCTGACGAAGTTTTGAAGGAGCCACACATGACGAGTTACTCGGGCGCGACAGTCAGCGCGAGTGAAAAACTAAGGAACCTGACGCGGGTCCTGCTGGTCGTTCTCGCTTTCAGTTGCTTTGTTCAAGCAGCGCCGCAGTCGCAAGAACTGCAGGCGCCCGGGGAACCTAGGGAGAAGCCCGCAACGACGAGCGGATCGACCCGCATAGAGAAAGACCTTTTAGGCGAAAAAGCAGTTCCGGCAAATGCCTACTATGGCGTACAGACCGCCCGTGCATTAGAGAACTTTCAAATCTCTGGAATTCCGATCAACTACTATCCCGGATTCGTGGATGCGTGGGCAATCGTAAAGCTCGCGGCCGCTCGCGCGAACACGGACGTCGGCGCCATGAAGCCGGAGACTCTCGCCGGGATTGAAAAAGCGGCGGACGCGGTGCTCAAGGGCCAATACCATGATCAATTTCTCGTCGACTGGTATCAGGGCGGCGCCGGCACCTCGACGAACATGGACGCCAATGAGGTACTCGCCAACATCGCGCTCGAAATGACGGGACACATGAAAGGCGACTATTCGGTCATCGATCCCCACGACGATCTCAACATGTCGCAATCGACAAACGACTCGTATCCGACGGCCATCAAAGTAGCGCTAATCATGCGCAACGCCAAGCTGATCGCCGAACTCGAGAAGCTTTCAGCGGCCTTTCGACAAAAGGGTGACGAGTACATCGATATCCTGAAGATGGGCCGCACCGAAATGCAGGACGCCGTACCAATGACCGTTGGACAGGAATTCCACGCTTTCGCAGCTTCGCTGGACACCGAAATTGCCGCGCTGCGTGAAGCTGAAAAACATCTGTACGCGGTCAACATGGGAGCAACGGCAATCGGAACCGGCATCAACGCTCCGAAAGGATATGCGGAGAAATGCGCGGCGCATCTTGCCAAACTCCTCGGGAAACCAATCGTGCCGGCCTCGGATTTGATCGCGGCGACCTGGGACCAGGAGGGATTCGTCGCTTATTCATCCGCGCTGAAAAGCACGGCAGTGAAGCTGTCGAAAATTTCGAGCGATTTGATCCTCCTCACTTCCGGTCCGCGGGCCGGCCTCGAAGAAATTAACTTGCCCGCCCTGCAACCCGGTTCGTCGATCATGCCGGGCAAAGTTAACCCGGTCATTCCCGAAGTGGTCAACCTCATTGCATTTCGCGTGACTTTCCAGCACATTGGGATCCTAAGCTTAGAATTCCACGTGGACAAGTTGTCGCG
>JADMIO011560659.1_pt1 | contig 72253 bp, 57 predicted proteins | sample 8958161 | NCBI WGS metagenome assembly JADMIO01 (sample SAMN16585339, study PRJNA669376) | soil metagenome | isolation source: Crop rotation soil | place: USA: Cullars Rotation, Alabama | collected 2011 | reverse complement strand
GCCGCGACTTCAAGTCACGTGAATTCCAAGCTTCGGATCCCACTGTGCTGGAAAGGTTTTGTTTTTGTCAATCGTAAAACTATAGTTTGACATAGCCCATGCCCAATCCTCCAAAACAGTTCTTTTTACGTTTGGATTTGGATTTGGTTTAATGAAATTCATCATTCTTAATGGAATATAAAAACTCTCAGAAGTACCGTCAGTATATTCAACAGTCAGATCGATAGGCATTGGCATTCTTCCAATTCTTTCTAACGTTACTGTTGTTTTTCCTGCGTTCTCAGCTACGTCTTTAATTCCGTAATCAATTGTATTTGCCGTTTCAGCCCAATCAATTAAATACCAATCCAATTCAGCTCCCGATACCCTCTCAGCTGTTCTTTTAATATCATTTGGAGTTGGGTGCTTGAATTTAAAATCGCTATAATATCTTTTTAAAGTTGCATCAAGATTTTCCTGTCCAATTACATAAACCAATTGCGACAAAAAGATACTTCCTTTTACATAAGATGAAATACTGTAGGGTCTGTTTTCGTCGTAACGATCACCGTGCGTGGTTTGAGATTGCTCTTTTCCAGAATTAACTAATTGATAATACGCAGCATAATTTCCTTTAAACGGATTTACTTCTTTTTTATCTCCTTGCAATTCATTCAATGCACTGTCTTCGATGTAAGTTGTAAAACCTTCATCCATCCATGGGTGTTTTGATTCATTTGAAGCCAAAATATGCTGAAACCAAGAGTGCCCTAATTCGTGCGTTGCTGTCCCTAAAATACCCTCAAGTGTTCCGCTTCCTAACATTAAAGTACACATTGCGTACTCCATTCCGCCGTCGCCACCCTGAATAAAGGAATATTGTTTGTACGGATAAGCGCCCACTTTATGGTTGTAATAATCCATTACTTTTACCATTAAAGGCTCCAATTGTTTCCAATTTCCAGTTGTTTTTGGATCATTTTTGTAGAAGAAATGCAAATCAACATCATTTGGTCCTTTTACAATATCATGAGTATATTCTTTATCAGCAGCCCATGTAAAATCGTGAACATTTGGTGCGATAAAATGCCATGTTAATGTTTTTGCTTTTTTTGGATAAACCACCGTTACACCAGCATCTTCATAACCATGACCAATGGTATTTTTATCCTGCAAATATCCTGAACCACCAATTGTATAATCTTTGTCAATTGTTATTTTGACATCAAAATCTCCCCAAACACCGTGAAATTCTCTTGCGATATACGGATCTGCGTGCCAGCCTTCAAAATCGAATTCGGCCAATTTTGGATACCATTGTGACATCGATAATTCGACACCTTCTTTATTATTACGTCCTGAACGACGAATCTGAACCGGAACCTGTCCTTCAAAATCTAAGGTAAAAGTTGTCTTAGAATTTGGCAAAATTGGCTTCGCTAAAGTCACTTCTAAAATAGTTGATGAAGTTCTTGTTTGCGCAGTTACTCCATCTTGTTTAAAATTAGTGATTTTTAAAAATCCTGTTTCGTTTGGCTTTAAAGTTTCAATTCGGCTTTGTTTTACCTCTTTGCCATCAGCATCTTTAATTTTGTTTACCATTCTGGCATCAGGATCTTTTATCGAATGCAAACGCGCATCCATTTCGCTCCCTGGCTGAAAAGCATTTGGATATAAATGGTAAAATACTTTTCTTAAAGTATCAGGAGAATTATTGGTGTACACCAACTCTTGTTTCCCTTTGTATTGGTAGTTTTTAACATCCATAGAAACCTCCATTTTGTAATCGACATGTTGTTGCCAATACGGAGCGTTTTGTGCAAATGCTGAGTTTAAACCAAAACTCAGAAAGGATAATAGTATAATTTTTCGCATCATTGTTTTAATAAAAATGGAAGAGTTGCCACTCTTCCATCGTGATTAGTATTTTATATTTTTTATTTCTTTGACATTTTTTCAGCCATTAATAGCGCATTATAAGCATTCACCATTTTAGCTGTTTTTGATGATTCAGCTGATGAAACTGCCACTGGTGCTGCATCTGGATTAAGGTTTTCGCCTAAAACAACACTTGGCGGAAGGGCAACTCCAGAATCCATCAAAATTTGTTTTACCTGATTTGCTTTCAATTTTGGATAATATGAACGAATTAAGGCCGCAACTCCTGCAGCATTTGGTGACGCCATTGAAGTTCCTTGCAAATATTTATATTTATTGTTGGGAACCGTTGCATAAATTTCTTCGCCCGGAGCAAAGACATCCACATTTATTTTTCCGAAATTCGAAAAGGGAGCTATTACATTTTCTCCGTATGCTTTATTGATTGCACCAATTGTAATCACATTATCTGTAAACTCTTTTACGTTGTCTTGAGAGTCATTTGGATAATTGATATTTTTTGTTTCATCAATATTATATCCATCATTACCTGCCGCATGAACAATTAAAACATCTTTTTTCTTTGCATATAGTAAAGCATCGTAAACCCATTGTTTGTGAGGAGAAAAGCTTTTTCCAAAACTTCCGTTAATCACTTTTGCACCATTATCAACCGCATAACGAATGGCCAATGCAATATCTTTATCATATTCATCACCATCAGGAACGGCTCTTACGGTTAAAATTTCAACATTATTTGTAATTCCGTCTCCACCTAAATTATTGCCACGAACTTGCGCAATAATTCCGGCTACGTGAGTTCCGTGAAGTGCTTCTTCCTTATCCGGACCAAAAACAACATTGTTTCCGTAATGATTGTTTTTAATATCTTCAGGATTATCACCAACGATTTTTCTTCCGTCAAATTCCTTGTTTAAATTATAATCCAATTGATCGTAAACTTGTTTTTTATAATCTCCCAATTCTGCTTCAGGATCAAAAGTTGGTCCTGCATTGGTGAAAATTTGTGTCATGATCATTTTGCTTCTTGTTACTTTTTGATCTGTAGAAGTGATCGTGCTTAAATCTTCAAGCTTATAGGTCGTTTTATTTAATTCCTTTTTAATAGTACTGTGAACATCTAGTAAAAAATCTACCTGTTGTTTATCCTTTAAGGCTTTATCGTATTTCTCGGTATATTGTGCCAAAGCATTTTTGTATTCAGGAGAACCGTCGTCGCCTTTTTTAACAACACGTGTCATTTCAAGATTTTCATGAACAGCATCGCCAAGGAAATTCCATCCGTTGATATCGTCAATAAAACCATTTTTATCATCATCGATTCCGTTTCCTGGAATTTCTTTAGGATTGGTCCAAATCATTCCTTTCAAATCTTCGTGTTCTATATCTACACCCGAATCAACAATACCAACAATTACTTTTACGCCGGTTTTCCCTTGTAATAATTCGGCATAAGCCTTATCCACACTCATTCCTGCAATGGTATCTTTTACCAGATCAAGATGACTCCATCTTTTTAATTCATTATCGGTAACGGGAGCTTTTTTTACAATAGCCAAAGGTGCAGTAATCGCTGTTTTAGAAGTTGACACCTGTGCTTGTAAGGTTACACTACAACCTGCTAAAACAAGTAATGCAAAAGCAGATAAACTATTTGGTTTTATATGACTCATGTATATAATTATAATAAAAGTTAAAATATGGGTCTAAATTATGATTTTTTGTTACAAAATACTAACCGTTAACACTGTCTTATGAATATTTTGATTGCAATTTAAGACAATATACAAGATTGGCAAAGATCATCCATACAAATACTTACCAACTATTCTTACGAAAAACAATGGCGGTAAATTATTTTTATTTCCGTTTTAAAAAAAATAACACAGCCTTTACGTTTTCCCGTAAGGAAAGTCAGTTTAAAACTTGTACACTTGCGCGACCGAATCATAAACTTATTCTATGAAAACAAAACTACTCTTATTGCTGTTATTGGCAAATTTTTCGATTTATGCGCAGATTAATTTGGTTCCGAATGCTGGATTTGAAACCTGGACTGGCGGTGTACCTCAAAACTGGACAGTTGCGAATTCTGTTACTTCAAGTACAGATTTTGCTTCAGGACAGTATAGTGCCAAATTATCTTTTACAACTGTATCTCCAAAAATCATTGCTCAGGTTCCAATGAAAGCTGGTATAACTTATACTGTAAAATACAAGTATAAATATGTAACTTCAAATTATAGCGGAGATCATCCAATTGCTTTGAATATTTCAAAAACAGGAAGTGCAACTACTTTGTCAAGCAGTACTTTTGCTACAAATAATTTGTGGACTTCTAAAGAAACTACTTTTACACCAGATGCAGATTTATCTTACGATTTATCTATTTCTGTTTTTAGTTTTGATAGTGCTGCTTTCTCTGTTTTAATTGATGATGTTCAGGTTTACGTTCAGGGTACAGAACAATACACTCTTATTCCTGATGTTGAATTCGAAAAAAGATTAATTAATTTAGGGCTTGATTCTGGTGCAAATGATGGTAAAGTTTTAACTTTAAATATCAAAACGGTTAAGTCATTAAGCGTTGATCCAAAAATAGTTACTGATTTAACGGGAATTGAAGATTTTGCAGCTTTAGAGACATTAACTTGCAATGGAGCAAGTTATTACGCTGATGGAAGTGGAGGCGATGGTAATCTAAAAGTATTAGATGTTTCTAAAAACTTAAATTTAATTAGCTTAAGTTGTCGTGCAAATAAAATCAGTACTATAGATGTCTCTAAAAACACAAAATTAATTTTTTTAGATGTTAGTGGAAATAAAATAGCTGCACTTAATGTAACAAACAATCTCTTACTGCAAAGATTAGAATTTGACAGTACTTTAATTTCTTCAATAGATATTTCTAAAAATCTAAATTTAGATCGTTTAGACTGTTCTTCAACAAAAATAACGGCTTTAGATCTTTCTAATAATCTAAACTTAAGCAATTTAAACTGTTCCTCTACAAAAATCAATAGCATAGATGTTTCTAAAAATATACTATTGAGCACTTTAAATGTAAATAATAACCTATTAACCTCTTTGGATGTTTCTAAAAATATCAACCTATTAACTCTATATTGTAGTACCAATTTGTTGACGGCAATTGACGTTTCTAAAAACATAAAGCTAGTAAATTTTTCATGTTTTGCGAATAAATTAACGTCTTTAGATGTTTCTAAAAATACAGCCTTAACAGATTTATATTGTTATGAAAATCAGATTACAGCACTTGATGTTTCTAAAAATATTGCTCTAAAATCATTCAATTGTTCTTCAAATAAAATAACCGCACTTGATGTTTCTAAAAATAATGCCTTAAATTATTTTGTTTGTTCTGCAAATGAGCTTACAAGCCTGAACTTAAAGAATGGTGCAAATACATTATTAAAAAACGCAAACGTTTCACTTGCTTTAAACCCTAAACTTTCTTGTATCACTGTTGATGATATTGCTTATGCAAATACAAATTGGGCAGATAAAAAAGATAGCGGAACTTATTTCTCCACCTATGACTGTGCAACTACGACTCAAATTTTAGATCCGGTATTTGAAGACAAGCTAATTGCTCTGGGAATCGATAAGGATGGTAAAAACGGAATCGTATTAAATTCAAGTATTGCATCAATAACTTCATTAGATGTTTCAAATAGTTCAATTGTTAGTTTAGGCGGTATTCAAGGATTTACTGCTCTGACTACGTTAAATGCTTCTGGCAATGTATTCACGAAAATTGATCTTTCAAAAAACACTAATTTAAATAATTTAAATGTTTCTAACAACCCAGCTTTAAAGTGTATTCAAGTTGCAGATATTGCCGCAACGGCAAACTGGACAGTAAACAAAGATGCAGCTGCAAGTTTTAGTTTAGACTGTAATGTTTATACGCTTATTCCAGATTCAAAATTTGAAGACAAATTAATTGCACTTGGAATCGATAAAGACGGAAAAAATGGAAAAGTAAATACTGAAAGTATTTCTGGAATTACCTCTTTAGATATTTCATATACTGAAATTGCAGATCTTACCGGAATTCAAGATTTTGTTAATCTGACTTCTTTAAAATGCACTGGGAGTGCTTATGTAAGCCCTGGAGGCGGAAACGGAAAATTGACAAAATTAGATCTTTCTAAAAACACTAAATTAACTACCTTAAATTGCAGTTACAATCAATTGACTAGTTTAGATTTGTCTAAAAACACGCTCTTAAACAATGTAAATGTTTCTTATAATAGATTATCTGCGATAGATATTACTGCTAATACTGCTATAACTACGCTTTCATTAAACAATAACACATTGACATCGATTGATTTGTCTCAAAACACAGCATTACTTTATGCTTATTTAGACATAAACAAATTAAGTACTTTAGATGTATCTAAAAATCTAAGTTTGTCTTCTGCTAATTTCTCTAGTAATGTAATCACCACGCTAGATATAACAAAAAACACCGCTTTAACATCATTAGACTGTTCAAATAATAAACTGACTAGTATTGATCTGTCAAAAAACACACTTTTATCCTCTCTAAGAATATATCAAAGTGGAATTACTAGCCTTGATGTTTCAAAAAATTTAAATTTAAAAACTTTATACTGCAGCAGTAATACTCTAACTGTTTTAGATGTAACAAAAAATACGTTATTATCTTACCTTGACTGTTCCTATAATAAAATAGCTACCTTGGACGTGTCTAAAAATACAGCATTATATTATTTACAGACCAGCATAAATGAGCTTACTTCTTTAGATGTTTCTAAAAATGTAGCTTTAACAAATTTATATTGTTCAAGCAACAAATTAATCTCTTTAAATGTAAAGAATGGCAAAAATGCAATGTTGTCAGGTGGCAATATTAATTTTTTAAATAATCCGGCATTAAACTGTATTCAAGTAGATAATGTAGATTATTCTAAAACCAACTGGTCTACTCAAAAAGACGAAACGGCTTATTTTTCTTCATTAGATTGTAAAATTTCTACTAATATTCCAGATTCAAAATTTGAAGATAAATTAATTGCTCTCGGAATCGATACAGACGGAAAAAACGGAGGTGTTTTAAATTCAAGCATTAATACTATTACAGTATTAAATGTATCAAACAGTTTAATTACTGACCTAACCGGAATACAAGGATTTACTGCTTTAACAACTTTAAATACTTCTGGAAATTCATTATTAAAAATAGATGTTTCTAAAAACACTGCTTTAAATACCTTAACCACTTCTGGCAACCCAGGTTTAATTTGTATTCAAGTTGCAGATATTGCTGCTACAGCAAATTGGACTGTTACTAAAGATGCTATATCAAGTTTCAGTTTAGACTGTAATGTATATACACTAATTCCAGATACAAAATTTGAAGATAAACTTATCGCTCTTAATATCGATAGAGATGGTAAAAATGGAAAAGTAAAAACAGAAAGTATTGCTAAGATTACAAATTTATCTATAAGCGGAAGTTCGATTTCTGACTTGACAGGGATTCAGGATTTTACAGCTTTAGTACAGCTGATGGCTTACAATAATACAATAACACAAGTTGATCTTTCTAAAAACCAAGCGTTAACTTATTTTGATTTAGGCAATAATCAAATAACATATATTGATCTTTCTAAAAATACAGCATTAACTTCTTTCGATTTAGGAAACAATAAAATTTCAACTATTGATCTTACAAAAAATGCAAATTTAACTGCAGCAAGAATCGGAAATAACAAATTAACTGCTATAGACATAACTAAAAATGCAAAATTGGGTTATCTTTTAGCAAATGGAAATAGTTTAGTTGCTATAGATATTTCAAATAATACAGAATTGTATCAACTTTGGGTGCAAGACAACCAAATAAGAACATTAGACTTGTCAAAAAGCACAAAGCTTTCTCAAGTAATCGCCAGCAATAATAAGCTTGTAAACCTAAATCTTAAAAATGGAGCAAATACTTTATTAGATAGTTCTAGTGGAAATAATGGCGGTTTGAATTTTACAAAAAACCCTGATTTAACATGTATACAAGTTGATGACGTTGCTTTTTCTAATACAAATTGGGCAGCTAAAAAAGATGCAACTGCAATTTTTTCAGCAACTGCTTGTCCGGTTGTAGTACCTTATACTTTAATTCCTGACTCAAATTTTGAAGATAAATTAATTGCTCTTCAAATTGATAAAGACGGAAAGAACGGGAAAGTAGCAACAATGAGTGTTATTTCTTTAACCAGTTTAAATGTATCAAACAGCAATATTGCAGACTTGACAGGAATTGAAGATTTTACTTCACTAACCTCTTTGGAAAGTAATAATAACCAATTGACAACGATTAACATTTCAAAAAATCTTTCGTTGACAAAATTAAACGTTAGCAAAAATAAATTAAGCATTTTGAATGTTGCATCTCACACTTTATTAAGCAACTTAGATTGCAGCAATAATGAAATCCTGGTTTTAGATGTTTCAAAAAATACTAAACTTACTTATCTAAGTACGAGTTTTAATAAATTGAAAACTTTAGATGTTTCAAAAAATACGATTCTAAAAGAATTCGATTGTGCTGGTAATGATTTGTACAACCTGAATTTGAAGAACGGAAACAACGTTAATATGCAAAATATGATTTTTGGAAATTTAACAAAAAATCCAAATTTACTTTGTATCCAGGTAGACGATGCAGCTTTCTCTAACGACAAATGGATTGCAAAAGATGCAACTGCAACTTACTCGACAGAAGTATGTGAAATAAATTATCAGTATACCTTAATTCCTGATCCAAATTTTGAAAATGTTCTGATTGCAAAAGGAATCGATATAGATGGTAAAAATGGTAAAGTAAGAACTGAAAGTATTGCAAATGTAACTCAGTTAAATGCATATGACTTAACTAATAAAATTACAGACTTAACAGGTATTCAAGACTTTACTGCATTAGAATATTTAGATTGTTCGAACGGTGCCCTAACTACATTAGATTTGTCTAAAAATTTAAAATTAAAAACTTTATATTTTAGATATAATAAATTAACGTCTTTGGATCTATCTAAAAACACAAATCTAACTTATCTATCAGGTAGTGATAATCTTTTAACTACGATAGATCTGTCTCAAAATACTGCGTTAACAACAGTTTATCTTTACAATAATAAGCTTACAGCCTTCGATGCTTCAAAAAACACAGCGTTAGCAACTCTTTCTGTTTATAGCAATCAGTTGACAAGTTTAGAGTTTTCTAAAAATACAGCTTTAAAAACATTGGATGTTTCTTCTAACTTACTAACAAGTATTGATGTTTCTAAAAACATAGTTTTAACTAGTTTTACACCATTAAACAATAAATTAACGAGTTTAGACATTTCTTCAAATGTGGCTTTAACAAGTATAAATGTTTCTAATAATCAATTAACTATTTTAGACACATCAAAAAACTTATTGCTGACTAGTATAAATGCTGAAAACAATCAGTTAACAAGCATAAATGTTTCTAAAAATACAGCATTAACCATTTTAGATTTATCTACTAACCAAATTGCAAGTTTAGATCTTTCTCAAAACATACTTTTAAAAACTGTAGATCTTTCTTCTAATTTATTAGTAACATTTGATATTTCAAAAAACCCGGCATTAACTTCTTTTTATATTCAGTCAAATAAATTAACAAGTCTGGATTTAAGAAATGGTAAAAACACGTTATTAACGACTAGTAATGTATATTTTTACGGAAACACCTTATTGTATTGCATACTTGTAGATGATGTAATATATGCTAATACAAACTGGTCAAACAGAAAAGATGCTATTGCAACTTACAACACAGAATGTACAGGAGAATTAATTTTGCCTGCAAACAATTTTGCTATTGAAACTAAAGGAGAATCTTGTCTTGGTGAAAATAATGGAGAAATAAGCATTGTTGCAAAAGCAACTTTTGCGTATGCTGCTACTGTTAATGACAAGCCTTATACTTTTACAAACAACAGTTTAAAAATTGCTGCTTTAGCTCCTGGAGTTTACAAAATCAAGATTACAATTCCTGATGTGATTTTTGAACAAAATTTCAACATTACAATTGCAAAAGGTGCTACAATAGCAGGAAAATCAAGTATTACATCTAAAAAGGTAGATGTAGAAATTACGGAAGGAACTGCACCATTTACAATTTTTGTTGACGGAGCAGAACAGTTTCAAACTACTGATTCTAACTTCTCTATAGAACTTACCGAAGGCGGATTAATCGAAGTAGCTACATCAAAAGCTTGTGAAGGAGTTTATGCTAAAAAGATTAAAACAACCGATATTTTAGGAACAGTTCTTTCTGCATATCCAAATCCAACTAGTGGAGTTTTTGAGATTGAAATTCCAACTGACAAAAATGAAGTTACAATTGAAATTTACAATTTTGGTGGTCAGTTAGTTTCTCGCAACGCATATGTTATCGAAAATGGAACTGCAAAACTAAATCTTGTAAGTCAACCTTCAGGAATTTATGCAGCCAAAATCTATTTAGAAACTCCAGAATATATTAAAATCATAAAAAAATAAAAATGAAGAATTTTATATACCTATCAATCATCGGTTTACTATTTGCAGCCTGCGGAAGCGGTGGCGGAGACGATCCTGTTGCTCCAGCAAACACTGCACCAACTGCACCTGCATTAGCAAGTCCGGCTGATAATAAATTGTGTTTAGACAATACCGTTGTTTTCCAATGGAACCCATCTTCTGATACCGAAAAAGATGCAGTTGTCTACCAGATTCAGGTTGCAAAAGACAATGGGTTTACTCAAATTGTATCAACTCTTGACGCAACCTCACTTCTAACCAATACTGTGACTTTAGATAAAAACACTGCCTATTACTGGAGAGTTAAAGCAACAGATGCCAAAGGTTTAGCAAGCGCTTATACCGCAACTTATAAATTTTATACCGCTGGTGTTGCAGTAGTAAATCATTTGCCATTTGCTCCTGCTTTAACACAACCAGCTATAAATAGTGTTTTAACAGGGACAACCGCTACTTTAGGATGGACTGGTTCTGATGTTGATACTGCAGATATTCTTTCGTATGATGTTTATTTTGGAACTGCAAATCCGCCTGCAGAAAAAATAAGTGATAACATAGCTACACTTTCAACGACTGTTGCGGTTGAACCTACAAAACAATATTTCTGGAGAGTTGTTGTAAAAGATAACAAAGGAGGAGAAACTATTGGTCAGGTTTGGAAGTTTAAAACCAACTAATATTTTAAAATTACAATTTAGTTAGTAAAAAATCCCATTTTCATTCAGTTGAAAATGGGATTTTTATTTTATTAATAATAAAGAATCGCTTTACGTCTTTCCGTAAAGAAATTTCAAAAGCATTTTGTATTCTTACGCCACCAAATCATAAACTAAAATCTATGAAAACAAAATTACTTTTAATCTTATTATTCTTTTCTATAACTTCATTCGCTCAAACCAATTTACTACCTAATGGCGATTTTGAGTCCTGGAGTTCATCAACACAATTGGACAACTGGTATCGTTATTCGAGTGGTTTACTTTACCAAAGTACAACTGCCCAAAATGGTTTATCAAGTACCAAAGTTGAAATTACCACCGGAACTTTTAATTATTTTAATAGCGAGTATTTTCCTGTTGAAGCAGGCAAAACGTACCGTGTAACTTTATACCATAAAGTTGAATCCGGATCTTTTACCTCGTTAGACTTTAGTTTATACAATAAGCCTGGTACCTTTAAACAGGAAATTGCAAAAAAAACAGAGACCATTTTTTCAACTTCAAACTGGAGTAAAATTGAATTTGACTACACATCACCAACTTCGCAAAATATTGAAGTAGACGTGTGGGTAAGAGGGGCTACTAATTCTAATATTTTAATTGATAATGTTTCTGTTGTTGATTTAACTCCTCCTGCTCCTCAATATACTTTGATTCCTGATATTAACTTTGAAAATAAATTAATATCATTAAATATTGATTCGGGAACTCCTGATGGAAAAGTATTGACTTCAAGTGTGTCTGCAGTAACTACACTAAATATTACGAATGGTTCTATTGTAAACTTATCAGGTATTGAAGATTTTATTAATCTAACCGATTTAAATTGCAATTCCAATAAATTAACAAATCTTGATCTTTCTAAAAATATTGCTTTAAAATCGTTAAAATGTTTTGATAATCAAATTTCCTCAATAAATATTTCAAAAAACATACTACTAACTTATTTACATTGTGATACTGATTATTTAACAACTTTAGATGTTTCTAATAATACGCAGTTAACTAATTTAATGTGTGTTGGTAGAAGTGGAAGTTCGATTACCAGAGGAACTGGAAAACTAACTAGTTTAAATGTTTCTAAAAATACCCTTTTAACTAATCTGGATTGTAGCTCGAATCAAATTACAGCTTTAGATGTTTCTCAGAATACAGCATTAAAAACTTTTAATTGTAGTGCTAACAGATTAACATCATTGGCTATTTCTACTAATACTTTATTAACTTCAATTTCTTGTGGTTCAAATGATATTCAGTCTTTAGATTTTTCTAATAATGTATTATTGAAAACAATTAGAAGCTCGTCCAACAAATTAACTTCAATAAATGTTTCTAAAAATGTAGATTTAACTGATTTAGAATGTAACTCTAGCCTTTTAACAAATTTAGATGTTTCTAAAAATATAGCTTTAACTCGCCTAATGTGCGGATTTAATAATTTGTCAAGCCTGAATTTGAAAAATGGAAAAAATAATTTACTACAATTAACTTCTTCAAATATACAATTCTGGGGTAATTCAAATCTTAAATGTATTGAGGTTGATGATGTTGCTTATTCTACGGCAAATTGGTCAAATGTTAAAGATGCCACTGCACAATTCAACACAGATTGCAGACCTTATACTTTAATTACAGATATTAACTTTGAGAAAAAATTAATATCATTAAATATTGATTCGGGAACTCCTGATGGAAAAGTATTGACTTCAAGTATATCTTCCTTAACAACATTAAATGTAGCGAATAGTTCTATTGCAGACTTATCAGGAATTGAAGATTTTGCTAATCTAACCGATTTAAATTGTTCTAAAAACCTACTAACCAGCATAAATCTTTCGCAAAACACCAAACTGATAAATTTAAGTATTGGTTATAATACACTAACCGCTTTAGATGTTACTTCCAACGTTTTATTAAAAGGGCTTGACTGCCAGAGAAATTCATTAACCGATTTAAATGTTTCAAAAAACATTCAGTTAACGGGTTTGAATGCAATGGTAAATAAACTGTCAGCATTAGATGTATCTCAAAATACACTTTTAACAACATTGTACATCACCTCTAATAAATTAACGGCTTTAAACATTGACAGCAACAAGGCTTTAATAGAGCTAAATTGTGGTTATAACACTTTGACCAGCCTAAACGTTTCAAACAATACACTACTAACTTCTTTAGTTTGCCACTACAATCAAATTTCGAGTCTAAATGTTTCTAAAAACATTTTATTAGAACAATTGATGTGTCATTTAAATGAACTAACAAGTTTAGATGTTTCCAACAACCCAGAATTATATATGTTGGATTGTCTTGATAACAAAATAACAAAATTAGATATCTCCAAAAATCCAAAAATAACTGAACTTGCCTGCGAAAATAATCAGTTAAATTATCTGAACTTAAAAAACGGAAACAATATCAACTTAGATTTAACTTATTCTAGTTTTTTAAACAATCCCAATTTAACTTGTATTCAGGTTGATGATGTTGCCTATTCAAACTCAAAATGGAGTGCCATTAAAGATGCAACTGCTAATTTTAATATTGAATGTTTTTCATACACATCAATTCCGGATATTAATTTTGAAAATAAATTAATCGCTTTAGGAATTGACTCAGGAACTCCAGATGGAAAAGTGCTTACATCCAAAATTGATTCTATTAAAGAAATAGATCTTTTCGATAGCAACATTTCAGATTTAACGGGAATACAAGATTTTATAGCTTTGAGTAGTTTAAGTTGTGCATGGAACAAACTGACTACGATTGATCTTTCGCAAAATATAAATTTAACTCATCTCTATGCACCAAACAATAAGCTAACAACCGTTAATTTTTCAAATAATTTATCGCTTGAAAATATAGAATTATCAAGAAACAGCTTAACAAGTCTTAATGTTTCGAGCAACATTAATCTAAAATATTTGACGTGCCAATTAAATCAATTATCCAATATTAATGTTACAAACAATAAAAAATTGAATGTATTATCTTGTTCATCTAACCTACTAACTGATTTAGATCTTTCTAAAAATACTTCATTATATGCTGTTATGTGCTCCGATAACAAAGTACTTTTAAATTTAAATTTACAAAATGGCAGAAATAATATTTTCCTTCCATCAAATATTAATTTAACTAATAATCCATCATTAACTTGCATTTTAGTTGATGATGCTTTATCTTCTACTGTAAATTGGTCAACATGTAAGGATGCATCTGCATCTTACTCTACTGTAGACTGTTCACAAGCCACTGCAATTCCTGATTCTGCTTTTGAAGATAAATTAATTGCATTGAATATTGATAAAGATGGTAAAAATGGATCTGTATTAAATACTAGTATATCAGCAATCACTTCTTTAGATGTTTCTTCAAGTAGTATCAAAGACTTAACAGGAATAAAAGGTTTCACTAGATTAAGCTCTTTAAATTGTTCTAAGAATTTATTAACTGATTTAGATCTTTCTCAAAATATTGCTCTATCACTCGTGAACTGCAACAATAACTCGTTGGTAAGTTTGAATTTGAAGAATGGAAATAATAAAAATTTCGATCTCAATTCCAATTTTACTGCTAATCCAAACTTGCGCTGTATTTTAGTAGACGATGATATTTATACTAACGTTCATTGGGCAGCGCTTAAAGACATTACAGCAAACTACAATGTAGATTGTAATACATACACTCTGCTTCCGGATTCTAATTTTGAAAATAAATTAATTGACTTAAAAATAGACAAAGATGGTAAAAATGGAAAAGTACTAAGCTATAGTATTAGCCAAATTACATCTCTAGATGTTGCTGATAGCAATATTTCAGATTTAACAGGATTAGAAGATTTTACTTCATTAATATACTTCTTTTGTGACCGTAATAAAATCACAAGTATCGATCTAAGCAAAAATATAATGCTTGAAAATATTGGCGTTTTAGCCAATAACTTAACAAGCATAGACGTAACAAAAAATACCAAAATTCATAGTCTTGAAATCTCAAAGAATCAAATTACATCAGTAGATTTATCCAAAAATACAAACCTTAAGAGATTAGGATTTGAGAATAACAAACTAACTGAAATAAATCTCACGAATAATAAGGAATTATGGTTTATAAGTGGTTTTGGAAATCAGCTAACGAGCCTGGATTTATCTCAAAATAAAAAAATAGAGGTTGTAAATGTAGATAATAATTTGCTTAAAAATATAAATTTACAAAACGGCAACAATGAAAACTTCTTATTATCAAATCCAACTGGTAAAAATGCATCTGATGTATACACTAGTTTTTTAAACAACCCTGGTTTAACTTGTATCCAGGTAGATAATGTTGAATATTCGAATGCAAAGTGGGCAAATATTAAAGATGCTTCAGCAACATATGTGTCGACTTGTAAACAATTAGGACTTGAAGAATCTGTTTTCGATAAAGCAGTTGTATATCCAAATCCGACAAAAGGCGAAGTAAACATCAACAATATCGCTTTAGACAAAGTAACTGTTTATAATACAACCGGGCAATTGGTTAAATCATTTAACCTGGATTCTGGCAATACAAGCAATAGCATAGATTTGTCCGGATTACCAAAAGGAGTTTACTATTTATACTTAATTAATCAGGATGCAGCTTCGGCTAAAAAAGTTATAATCGAATAAATAATAACTTTTCATAATACAAAATCCCATTTTCATTCAGTTGAAAATGGGATTTTTTTTTTGATCTGTTTTCCAGGCTTAAACTCAAGTAAGGATCAAACCAATTTCAACTTTGACACAAATACGATCTACCTTGTTCTCTTTATTAAACTTTTGTTTATCTGCCATTTTGATAACAAGCTTAAAGAAGGAGCAACAGGCCATACTGTTTTTAAAACTACATTTGAATGGAAATCAGACTAAATTATTTCCAATTTACAAGCAAAAAAAAGGCCGTCTAAATGACGGCTTTTCTTAAGTTATTTCTAAAACAGAATTATGAGTTACCGCATAATTTAGTGTAATCGTCAAACATTTTGATATAAGTCTCTTTGTTTTCAAAGTCATAAGCACCTTTATCAATGCTTTCGATCATTTGTGGGCAATCAGAAAAATATTCTTTTAATGCTTTTCTTCTTCCAAGGAAAATTGGAGGAGAAAAGAACTCATCCTCAATTGCTTTTTTCAAAGTAAAAGCGTCTTGCGGGAAGAACTCGTGATATAAAGAAATTTTTCCACCTTTTTTAACTTCTTCAAACATTGAATATCTTTTTGAACTTGTTTCTGGCTTGTCTCCAAATGAAATTGCAGAAACTCCTCTTCCGGTTTTACCTACAATGTACATTCTTCCTTCTTCATCTTTAATATTAACTACTTTTTTCAAGTTAGTTCTTTCTGGTTTTTTCTGTCCTTCAATGTAAATGTAAACACTACTTTTTTCAGAACCAATTCCGTCCATCATTGATCTTAATCCAGATACTGTTTGCTCTGTTCTTAAATCTACCAATTCAGGATAATCGCTGATAACTCTAACTTTACCTTTCCAAACTTTAGAATCTGTATCCAAAACTTCACCTGGGAATTCTGCATATCTAAACGCTGTAGCCGCTTTTTTGTATGATGCCAAAACTGGTTCTTGAGGAATTGCCTCGATAGTAAATGCTTTTTCAGTAAGTTTTTTGTATTTTTCAATATCCTCAACTAAAGTTGACATGTATGGATAATCATTTCTCATACCCAAAAAGCTTTTTTCATTTTCTTTTACTCCAGGTAAATATTTTGAAGCTTCTTCAACATTTCCTAAAAGAATATAAGTTGCCGCCAAGTTGTAGTTAGCACTAAATCTAATTTGTTTTGCTAAATCTTCATCATTTTTATCTTGAAAATTCACAAGCTCTTTCCAGAATTTTTGAGCTTCTCCAAATAAATCTGCCCAGTTTTCTCTGTCAACATCAACTAAAGTTGGCATAACCTGAAGCGACTGATTGTATTCTTCAATGTTAAATGTTGATTTTGATTTTTTCTTTTTCTCAATATCAGAATATCTCAGCTTTGTAATTTTTGGTCCATACAAATAGAAACCTTCAAATTCTTCAATCATGCTGTAGAAATTGTCAGTTAAGATTTTATACGTCAAATTCTCATAAGTCTCTGTCGGGTTTGTAACATACATACAAACTTTAGGAGTTGTATATCTTTTATAGATTACTTTTCCAGTTTTATCTGTAATTTCCAAATTAGACTCTAAACCAATATAATAAGCTGGCGCTTTTTGGTAGTAAGTCTGTACATATTCTTCATCGTTTACAAGTTCAAAACGAGTCAAATTGTATTTTACTTTAAACTCACCTTCTTTTTGTTTTTTCAAACCTGAAATCGAAAAAGCTTCATAAAACTTTTCTGAAGAGTAAGGCGCTTTTTTGTTATTCATACTACTTTCCAAACCTGATGAAAGATTCAAAATCATTTCATATGATTTGTAATTTCCATATTCAGGATTTGTTGGAGGTACAGGACCTCTTAAATTTAGTGGATTGCTTATAGTAGATTTACCAAACCAGCCAGTAGATTGACCACTAACAATTTGATTGATACCTGTAAGCATTAATAATAAAACAACTTGTGTAATTTTTTTCATAGTATTTTATTTAAGAACTGGATTATGCGTAGTATTAGTTTTTGCTGCTTTAAAACTTGCAATTAATTTATTCGCTTTTTCAATTATTGCTTTTCCGTCACTTTTGTCATAATCATTCTCGATTAATTTTTCAGATTCAACAATAGCTTTTTCTGGCTGATCTAACATTAGGTAAATAACAGCTAAATTAAAGTAAGCTGAATATCTCATTTTTCGAGATGGTTTATTTTCCTCAGCATATTTTGTTTTCAATGAATCAAAATACTCAATTAAAGGTTGCATATTAGATTTCAAGTCATCTATTGGCTCATCAGCTTTCATAGTTGCAAATAAAGCTTTTACAGCCATAATTGCTTCAATTTGTGTTTTTCCTTCATCACTTTTAGCATCCAAAATCCAAAGAATTTCATTGTCGCTTTTAGCTCTATAACCATACGTTGAATTAACACTTGAATTGAAAGTACTCATTGATTTATCTGCAAAACTTCTCAACATTTGATCACGAATAGCGCCTTTATTGATATAAAAATCTTTTAATGCAGCTGATGAATTATCATATTCTTGAGATTTATACTCCAATTCTCCATTAAAACTTAAATTAAAACCTTCTGTTGCTGCCGCAACTACTGATGCTGAAGTTGTATCTTTTTTGATTACTGCATTTTTCAAAAATCTGTTTGTAGTTGCTGGTGCTTCTGCTGGTTTTGCCTGCTCAACTGGCTTTGCAACTACAGCTACTGGAGTAACTGGTCCTTTTACCTTAGCATAGCCTCTAGTTGCATATTTTGCTGAAACAAAATGGTAATCTTTTCTGCTGATTACCTTACCATCTTTATCTCTTTTCTCATCAGTTCTTATTCCAGGAGTAGCGCCTTTTTCAACAAAATCTTCTAGGTTAAGTTCAATTTGTACTGTACCGCCACTCTCTACTTTTTTCCAGCCAGCGATATGAATTTGATCATTAAGAGTAGCCGGATCTACATAAGATTGTATCGCCCCTCCACATTTTACTGTTGAAGAATAAGTTCTTTTTTCATAAGGAACACCTTCTTTCGGAAGGATTTGATAATTTACATTAAAATAAAAACGATCCAAGTCTACTTTCTGTGCTTTGGAGCTAAAAACAGACATGCATAAAATAAAAATAATGATTTTTTTCATAGGTTAATTATTAATAATTTTGAGCTACAAACCTATTTATAATATTTCAAAAAAGCAACTTTAAAACCCTGTAAAAGAAAGAAGTTTGCATTAATTTCATACAATCCTAAAGCATAAGCAATCAGCTCGTTACAAAAAAATATTTGTTAAAAAAACTAAAAAAAATTAACCTAAAAAATCCTATTAAGTAGATTTTATAATACAGATTTTACTTAAAATAAAACACTAAAATTTCACTTGTTTTAAGCAAAAAAAATTAAACTATTATCAAGATTAAAAAATATCTTCGCAAGTGAAAACCTCTTTTAATCGAACACCTTTTTCAGTATGTTCAACTGTTATGATTTGGTTATGAGCATCATGTTCGAGAAATAAATAATAATTCTGATCAGCGGCAGTATTGAGTAGTTTAGCTTTTTCAGGCATAGTCAACAAAGGTCGGGTGTCATAACCCATAACATAAGGAAGCGGAATATGCCCGGCTGTAGCCAATAAATCGGCACAAAAAACAACCGTTTTATCTTTATATTGAATATGTGGTATCATCTGCTTTTCGGTATGACCGTCAACATAAAAAATTCCAAAATTCATTTCTTCAGACAATCCATAATCGCTTTCAGGACGCTTTATAAAATTTAGTTGCCCACTTTCCTGCATTGGCAAAATATTCTCTGATAAAAAAGAAGCTCTCTCTCTTGGATTTGGTTTCGTTGCCCATTCCCAGTGATTCTCATTAGTCCAGTATTTTGCATTTTTAAACGCGGGTTCATATCCTGTTTTGTCAGTGTTCCACTGTACACTTCCACCACAATGGTCAAAATGCAAATGCGTCATAAAAACATCCGTAATATCATCTCGGTGAAAACCATATTTCGCCAATGACTTATCAATTGAGTGTGATCCCCAAAGCGAGTAATAGCCAAAAAATTTCTCTGATTGTTTATCTCCCATTCCGGTATCAATCAAAATCAGGCGATTTTGATCTTCAATAAGCAAACAGCGCGCTGCTATATCAATTAAATTGTTCTGATCAGCAGGATTGGTTTTGTTCCAGATTGTTTTAGGAACAACGCCAAACATAGCACCTCCATCTAATTTAAAATTTCCGGATTCTATAGGGTAAAGCTTCATGAGAGTAAATTTCTAATAGGGAAACAAAGCTAGGAAATCCAATTTCCTTATACTAGAAATTTCTGTTTTAAAACTTCCCTTCAAAAAATTACATTCTTATTCCAATGTAATCGAAGTGTTTCCAAAAATTTCTTGTTTATCGAAGAAGTTTACAAAATAAGTTCCTTTTGAAAAATGACCATCATCAGAATTTAGAATTCCATAAACATTTGCAGGTTTTCCCTGAAAATCTACTACCACAATAAAACTGTAAACTAAAGCTTTATCATTTCCGAATTCTATTAATTTATCTTCACCTAAAACCTTGTTTTTTTGATCTAAAACCTGAACATAAAAAATCCTCTTTCCCGTTTTTGCTATGGCGTTTCCATTGATAGTGAAACTTACTTTAAGCTTTTGAGCATTTTTAGCTTTATATGTTTCCAGTTCTTTTCCAGATTTTTTCTCAAGAAGTGCCACTACTTTAAAATTATTCATGCTCAATTTTGAAGCATCTTTTAAAGTTGATTCCAGTTTCCTTTGCTTCGAAACTAAAGTGTCATTCTCGGCCTTTTGTTGGTACATAACCACATTTTGGTTCTCTATCTCAGTTAATAAACTCTTGTTTTGAGATTTTAATTTTTTAACTTCCTGTACATTAGAATTTAATGAAAGCTTCAGATCAGAAAGTTGCTTACGATATAACATGATTTGTTGCGCCGAAGGATTTTTTGATGCTCTAATGATTTCCATCAGATTTTCAACATTCCTTTTCTCAATTTCTAATTGCTGCGATAATGATGTCTTCTCTAATATTGCAACATCATAAGCCAGTTTTAATATATTTAAAGAATCTAATATATTTTTTTGAGCAAGTTCATGCTCGCTTAATAGTACAGTATTTTGTTTTTCGTCTGTTATATTTTTAGACAAATTAAAATCAAGATCTGACTCCTTACTAAAAATATAAAATGTAGCACCTAATCCAAAAACAAATAAAACTGCAAAAAGTGTTTTTATCCACCCATTTTTGTAATGTTTTTTCATAATTACCCCTAATTTTATGCAAAAATACCACAATATTACTAGGAAAAATACGTATAAATACGGTATTTTAACTTATAAACCGCATTATTACCACTAAAAATTAAAAAACATCTTTCTTTTTAAATTATCAAAAAAATGAATTTTGTTTATCTGAAATACAATTTTATAAAACAAAATAACTTCTATCTATTTTAACATTTGTTATAATAATGTGAAGCGTTATGGAAAAAGGTTTTTAAGTCGTATCTTTGCAGACAATTTCATTTGAACATTGAAACACAGCACTTTAAAAATGTAATAATTTCATTACTATTTTAAATGCAGATTTAAAAATCAAAGAAAAATAAATACCATAAACAATGATAAAAGTTTCTGATACAGCCAAAAAGAAAATCATCGACTTGATGAGTGACGATGGTTTTGATGCCGCACATGACTACGTACGCGTAGGTGTGAAAAGTGGCGGATGCTCTGGTTTGTCGTATGATTTAAAATTTGACAAAACCAAAGGCGAAGACGATAAAATATTTGTAGACAACGACATAACAATTGCAGTTGAGAAAAAATCATTCCTATATTTAGCTGGAACAATTCTGGAATTTTCTGGAGGGCTAAACGGAAAAGGATTTGTATTCAATAATCCAAATGCAAGCAGAACTTGTGGTTGCGGAGAATCATTCTCTCTTTAGTCAAAAGCAGAAAGTCAGAAAGTCTTTAAGACTTCTGATTGACTTTCCAACTTTGGACTTTAAAAACTTTAAGACAATAAAAAAATAATGAGCAAATACACAGAAGACGATTTAAAAATCGAACTCGAAACTAAAGAATACGAATACGGGTTTTACACCGATATCGAATCGGAGACGTTCCCTATTGGCTTAAACGAAGATATCGTAAGAGCTATTTCTCTTAAAAAAGAAGAGCCAGAATGGATGACCGATTGGCGCATCGAGGCTTTTCGTGCCTGGAAAGAAATGATCGAGCCGGAATGGGCAAACGTTCATTATCAAAAACCAGATTTCCAAGCCATTTCTTACTATTCAGCTCCAAAACAAGTAGATCCAACTAAAACTTTGGATGACGTAGATCCGGAACTTTTAGAAATGTACAAAAAGTTAGGAATCTCTGTTGACGAACAAAAAATGATGAACAATGTCGCTATGGATATTGTTGTCGATTCTGTTTCTGTAGCTACTACTTTCAAAAAAACACTAGGAGAAAAAGGAATTATTTTCTGCCCGATTTCTGAAGCTATTAAAGAACATCCTGAATTGGTGAAAAAATATTTAGGAACTGTTGTACCTCAAAAAGACAACTTCTACGCAGCATTAAACTCAGCGGTTTTCTCTGACGGAAGTTTCTGTTATATTCCAAAAGGTGTTCGTTGCCCAATGGAACTTTCAACGTATTTCAGAATCAATCAGGCAGGAACAGGACAATTCGAAAGAACGCTTGTTATTGCTGATGCAGGAAGTTACGTATCTTACCTTGAAGGTTGTACTGCTCCAAGTCGTGATGAAAATCAATTGCACGCTGCTGTGGTTGAATTAATCGCTTTGGATGATGCTGAAATTAAATATTCTACTGTTCAAAACTGGTTCCCAGGAAACAAAGAAGGAAAAGGTGGAGTTTACAACTTTGTAACCAAAAGAGGTTTATGCGAAACAAACGCTAAAATTTCTTGGACACAAGTAGAGACTGGTTCTGCTGTCACCTGGAAATATCCTTCTTGTGTATTAAAAGGAGATAATTCGGTAGGAGAATTTTATTCAATTGCCGTTACCAATAATTACCAACAAGCAGATACCGGAACTAAAATGATCCATTTAGGTAAAAACACTAAATCGACTATTATTTCTAAAGGTATTTCGGCTGGTAAATCACAAAACAGTTACCGTGGATTAGTGCAAATTAGCCCTAGAGCTGAGAATGCAAGAAACTTTTCACAATGTGATTCCTTATTAATGGGTAACAATTGTGGAGCACATACTTTTCCTTATATTGAAAGTAAAAATCCATCGGCCAAAATCGAGCACGAAGCAACTACAAGTAAAATTGGAGAAGATCAGGTGTTTTATTGCAACCAAAGAGGTATTCCAACAGAAAAAGCGATTGCCTTAATTGTAAACGGTTTCAGTAAGGATGTATTGAACAAATTACCAATGGAATTTGCTGTTGAAGCTCAAAAATTATTAGAGATTTCTTTAGAAGGATCTGTTGGATAATTGAAAGATGGAAAATAAAAAGGTCATCATTTTAGGTTCGTCCAGAAAAAACGGAAACACAACAAAAATTGTCGATGAAATTGCAAAAGAATCGGGAATTGATGTAATTGACTTAAGTGATTATAATATTTCTTATTATGATTACGAAAGCAAAAACAGAGAAGATGATTTTCTGCCTTTAATAAGAAGAATACTTGAAGAGTATGAGACTTTAATTTTTGCAACGCCCATATATTGGTATAATATGAGTGGAATAATGAAGGTTTTCTTTGATCGTTTTTCGGATTTAATCCGAATTGAAAAAGAAACCGGACGAAAGCTTAGAGGAAAGAAAATTGGCGTGATATCAAATTCACACGACAACGAAATTGAAGAGAGCTTTTACATTCCGTTCAAAAAATCAGCCGATTATTTAGGCATGGAATATTTAGGACACGCGCATTTTAATGCCAACATCCTAAACCAAACAACAAAAATAGAATTGACATTTATATAAAAATAAAAAAACAATGTTATCAATAAAAAACCTTCACGCCGGAATTGGTGATAAAGAAATCCTTAAAGGAATTAATATAGAAGTTAAAGCTGGTGAAGTACACGCCATCATGGGACCAAACGGTTCTGGAAAAAGTACACTTTCTGCAGTTATCGCAGGAAACGAAAACTACGAAGTTACTGACGGACAAGTTTTCCTTGACGGAGAAGATCTTGCTGATCTTGCTCCAGAAGAAAGAGCACACAAAGGAGTTTTCCTTTCGTTTCAATATCCTGTAGAAATTCCTGGAGTTAGTGTAACTAACTTTATGAAAACTGCCATCAACGAAACTCGTAAAGCAAACGGTCAGGAAGAAATGCCGGCTAACGAAATGCTAAAAGTAATTCGTGAGAAATCTGAATTATTAGAAATCGATCGTAAATTTTTATCTCGTTCTCTAAACGAAGGTTTTTCAGGAGGAGAGAAAAAAAGAAACGAGATTTTTCAAATGGCAATGTTAGAACCAAAATTGGCTATCCTTGACGAAACCGATTCTGGTCTTGATATTGATGCTTTAAGAATTGTGGCTAACGGAGTTAACAAATTGAAAAGCGAGAAAAACGCAATTATCGTTATCACGCACTACCAACGTTTGTTAGATTATATCGTTCCGGATTTCGTTCACGTTCTTTACAACGGAAGAATCGTAAAATCAGGTGGAAAAGAATTGGCTTACGAATTGGAAGAAAAAGGATACGACTGGATCAAGGCAGAGAATTAATATAGTCTGAAAGTCTAAAGTCATAAAGTCTAAAGGAAAATTATGGGTAAGTTTAATTCTTTCGAAGAAATAAATTCCTGGCAGAAATCTAGAATCTTCAACAAGAAAATATATCTGGTAACTGAAAATCCTAATTTCAAAAAAGACTTTGATTTCGTTAGACAAATAAGACGTGCATCACTTTCTATATCATCAAATATTGCAGAAGGTTTTGAAAGAAATACAGATAAGGAATTTATTTATTTTTTATATGTAGCCAAAGCATCAGCAGGAGAAGTGAGATCTCAATTATATTTAGCTTTTGATTTAGAATATATTATAAAAGAAGAATTTGAAATGCTATTAAATTCGGTAACTGAAATATCGAAATTATTAAGCGGTTTCATTAAATATTTGAGCCCAAAGTCATAAATTCAAAAATCATAAAGTCTAAAACTTTATGATTTAAAATTTTAACCTTTTGGCAAACAGTCGACAATCGCGAGCCTTTTGACTTTCGACTTTCGACTTTAAGACTAATAAACAAAATGGATTTAAAAGAAAAATTAGTATCGTCTTTTATGGCTTTTGAAGAGCGTGTCGATGTACATTCAGATTTGCATGACATTCGCACAAATGCCTTAAAAAACTTCGAAAATAAAGGTTTCCCAACCAAAAAAGAAGAAGCTTGGAAATATACATCGTTAAACGCCATCTTAAAAAATGACTTTACGGTTTTTCCAAAGGAAGAAAATGCAATCGAATTTAATCAGGTAAAAAAATACTTTTTACACGAAATTGATACTTATAAATTAGTATTTATTGATGGTGTTTTTAGTTCTCATTTGTCTTCTACTACACATGACGGAATCGATGTTTGTTTGATGTCTTCGGCATTGACCAAACCAAAATACAAAATGATTATTGATACTTACTTCAACAAAGTAGCAAGCAAAGACGAAAGTTTAACTTCGTTGAATACTGCTTTTGCAAGTGAAGGCGCTTTTATTAATATTCCACAAAAAAAAGTCGCTGACAAACCTATTGAAATCATGTATTTCTCAACAGGAAATGAATCTGCTTTATTGGTTCAGCCAAGAAATTTGATTATTGTTGGAGAAAATTCACATGTTCAAATTATCGAGCGTCATCAAAGTTTGAATGAAAATCCGGTTTTAACCAATTCGGTTACTGAGATTTTTGCTCAAAAACGTGCAATTGTGGATCACTACAAAATTCAAAATGACAATCTTGAAGCGAACTTAATTGATAACACTTACGTTTCGCAACAACAAGAAAGTCACGTTTACGTACATACATTCTCGTTTGGAGGAAATCTGACTCGTAACAATTTGAACTTCTATCATTTTGGAGAAAGATTGACAAGTACGTTAAACGGAATCACAATTATTGGAGAAAAACAACACGTTGATCATTATACTTTGGTAAACCACGCAACGCCAAATTGCGAGAGTTTCCAGGATTATAAAGGAATTTTCTCTGATCGTTCGACTGGAGTTTTCAACGGAAAAGTTTTGGTAGAAAAAGAAGCTCAAAAAACAAATGCTTTCCAAAAAAGCAACAATATTTTATTGAGTGACAAAGCCACTATCAACGCAAAACCACAATTAGAAATTTTTGCTGACGACGTAAAATGTTCTCACGGTTGCACTGTTGGACAATTAGACGAAACTGCAATGTTCTACATGCAATCACGTGGTATTCCTAAAAAAGAAGCTAAAGCTTTATTGATGTACGCATTCTCAAATGCCGTTATCGAAAGCATCAAAATACCAGAATTAAAACAAAGAATTACTAAAATCATTGCCATGAAATTGGGTGTGAATTTAGGATTTGATTTGTAATAAGATTTAACCGCAAAGAGCGCTAAGGTTTACGCAAGGTTCGCAAAGTTTTATAAAGCTTTGCGAACTTTGCGCTTTTATACTTGGCGTCTTTGCGGTTAAATTTTTATTTTTTTACTGAAGAAATTATCCCTTTCAAAAACCCATTAAAATCAAATCCAGGTTCTTCTTCCTTCACTCCCATTCTCACAATTACCATATCTAAAGACGGAATAATCGCCACCATTTGCCCTTGGTAACCACTGCAATAAAACATATCACGCGGAACATCAGGAAATTTCCCTCCGGCGTTTAGCCAAAACTGTGCTCCGTATTTCCCTTCAGAAGTATTGGTTGGTGTTGCGGTATATTTAACCCAGCTTTCATCAAGGATTTGTTCTCCGTTCCAGTTTCCTTTATGGAGGTATAACAATCCAAATTTTGACCAGTCTCTTGGCGTTGCCCATCCGTAAGACGAACCTACGAAAGTTCCCGACATATCCTGTTCGACAATCATCGAATTCATTCCGATTTTATCGATTACAGCGCCGTACCAAAAATCAAGATATTCTTGTTGTGTTTTGAACTGGCTTCTTAAAATTCGGGATAATAAGTTGGTTGTTCCTGAAGAGTAATTCCAATGTGTGTTGGGTTTAAAATGTGCTGGTTTATCCATTTGCACTTTTCCCATATCTTCTGCCTGAAAAAGCATTTCTGTCGCGTCGCAAATTTTGGTATAATTCTCTTCCCATTCTAAACCGGAATTCATATGAAGCAAATCATTTATTGTGATAATTTTACGATCGTCTTTTTGCCATTCTGCAATTGGAGCTGGTTTATAAATATCAATTTTTCCTTGTTTGGCCAAAACACCAAAAGCAGAACTCGTGATACTTTTTGTCATCGACCAGCCTAAAATTTTACTGTCTTTATTAAAACCGGTATCGTATTTTTCAGCTATCAATTTATCTTTATACAAAACTACAACGGCGCGGGTTCTCTTTTTCTTTCCTCCATTTTTATCAAATGAATTATCAACAGCACTTTCCAATTTTATGTAATCAATAGTTGAAAACGTAGTATCTTTTGGTTCATTATTCCCATAAGGAAAAAGAAGAGTATTGACCAATTTTGTTCTTTTTGGAAGCAAATATGGTTTTGAAACATCAAAATCATCATTGATTAAAGTTGCTCCTAAACCTTCTCTATAAATCGCTTTTCTTTCTTTTAAACCATAAACTGAAGCTGTTGCAAACTTACCGGCATCGTCAATTGAATTTTTAGCCAAATCAATCATATCGATATCATTGTCCGTTTTCTGAATCAGGTCTAACGATCGATTATCCATAAAATGACCGGACGCCACACTTTTTGCTGAGAAACCAGAAATTAAGTCCAGCTTCGGATAAGTGGTAAATCCGAAATACAAAAAGGCAAGAACCAAAACAAGCAGAAGTACTTTGAGAAATTTTTTCATAATGATGTCAGCTATTTTTAATGCAATATAATTAATTTATGATCACGATATTATGATCGAATTTAGATTTCCATTTCATATAATTTATAAAATCAAATCTAATTTTATGGAATCAGCATTTAGGTCTGTAATTGATGGCACTATAAAAGGAAATTATCGAATTGCCGTAGAAACAAATTTAGTTTTAGTACTTTTGTAGATAGAATTTTTCTAAATAAGACATGCTAGATATCCAAAAAATAAGAGCTGAATTTCCGATACTTTCACAAAAAGTAAACGGAAAACCATTGGTATATTTCGATAACGGAGCAACTTCGCAAAAGCCACAAATTGTGATCGATGCTGAAGTGAAATATTATCAGGAAATAAACGCCAATATTCATAGAGGTGTTCACACTTTAAGTCAATTAGCTACTGATGCTTACGAAATTTCTCGTGGTAAAGTACAACAACATATTAATGCAAAATTTGCTCACGAAGTACTTTTCACATCGGGAACAACACACGGAATTAATTTAGTTACAAACGGTTTTGCATCTATTTTAAAACCGGGCGATGAAGTAATTGTTTCGTCTTTAGAGCATCACAGTAATATTGTGCCCTGGCAAATGTTATGTGAAAGAACCGGAGCAACTTTAAAAGTGATTCCGATGAACGAAGACGGCGAATTGATTATGGAAGCTTTTGATGCTTTGTTATCAGAAAAAACCAAAGTCGTTACCGTAAATCATATTTCAAACGCATTGGGAATCATCAATCCGATAAAATATATTATTGATAAAGCACATGCTGTTGGAGCTGCTGTTTTGATTGATGGCGCACAGGCTGTTCCGCATTTAAAACCGGATGTTCAGGAATTAGATTGCGATTTTTATGCTTTTTCTGGGCATAAAATGTGCGGTCCAACCGGAACCGGAATTCTATACGGAAAAGAAGAGTGGTTAAACAAACTTCCTCCTTATCAAGGCGGTGGAGAAATGATCAAAGAAGTGACGTTCGAGAAAACGACTTATGCTGATCTTCCTCATAAATTTGAAGCCGGAACTCCTAATATCGCTGGTGGAATTGTTTTAGGCACAGCTATTGATTATTTAAACAATATTGGTTTCGAGAATATTCAACAATACGAAAACGAATTATTAGACCACGCGACAAAACGTTTATTAGAAATTGAAGGTTTACGAATTTACGGAACCGGAAAAAATAAAGCTTCTGTGGTTTCGTTTAATATTGATGGAATTCATCCCTATGATGTTGGTTCTATTATCGATAAATTAGGAATCGCCGTTCGTACAGGACATCATTGTGCACAACCCATCATGAATTTCTTTTGTATCCCGGGAACCATTCGTGCTTCTTTCTCTTTTTATAATACTAAAGAAGAAATTGATGCTATGGTTGAAGCGGTGAAAAAAGCAAAAACCATGTTAAGCTAAAACACATTTTATGAGAATAGTATCTTTATTACTCCTGACGATTTTCTTCGGAACGGGCTGTTCCAGCCAAAAACTTGCTGATATGACAACAACACAAATGGAATATTCTGCACTTTCGAGAGGAGTTTACAAAAAGATCGTTGTTCAGAATAAGACAGTTTCGGTTATTAATGGCAGAGATGCTCAGCCGGTAGAAAAGAAAATCAGTGATGCAAAATGGAAACAGATTGTAACGGAGTTTTCAAAAATAAAACTAGAAAGTATTCCAACCTTAAAAGCACCAACTGAAAAGCGATTTTACGATGGTGCCGCAATTGGGAATCTAACAATAATTCAGAATCAAAAAACATATCAGACGCAAGGTTTCGACAATGGTTTTCCTCCAAAGGAAATCGAAAAATTGGTAAATTTGCTGACTGATTTTGCTAAAGAATAATTATGACAATAAAAGAGATACAAAACGAAATAATAGACGAATTCTCAATGTTCGATGATTGGATGCAACGTTATGAGTACATCATCGAATTAGGAAAAAGTCTTCCGTTAATTAATGAAGAGTACAAAACCGAAGAGAATTTAATCAAAGGGTGCCAATCTAAAGTTTGGTTGCATGGCGAAGAAAAAGACGGCAATATTGTTTTCACCGCAGACAGCGATGCTATTTTAACCAAAGGAATAATTGCGATTTTAATCCGCGCATTCTCCAATCAAAAAGCAGAAGACATCATAAATGCCGACACTCAATTTATTGATGACATTGGTTTAAAAGAACATTTATCAGCGACACGTGCAAACGGCTTGGTTTCGATGATTAAAAACATCAAAATGTACGCTTTGGCTTTTAATGCTAAGAATAATTAGTGGGCGAATTTTGAACCATATAAGTTCATATTAGAAATATAAGCGTTGTGTTTACTAGGCGTTTTAAGTTAAAATATAAGAAAGATTAAAATCAATTTTTAGAATGAACTTATATTACTTATATGGTGGAAAAAACACAAAAGGTAAGTTTTATCTTTCTTTTTTATTTCTTATTATTGCTAAAAAAGCGTAATGATAACGAAGAAATATTTGAAAGATTTAATTTATCATGTTAACGGGGCAGCAATTGAAGTTCATAAAAATATTGGAGCGGGGCTTTTAGAAAACATCTATCATCAATGCATGATCAAAGAATTATCTTTAAGAGGAATTAATTTTCAATCTGAATTAGTAATTCCAGTTGAATATAAAGGCTTAGAATTAGAATCAGATTTAAGATGTGATTTATTTATTGAAAATTGTTTAGTAGTTGAATTAAAATCTATTGATCAAGTTATACCAATTCATATTGCCAAATTGATGTCTTATATGAAACTTCTTAAGTCTCCGATAGGATTAATGATAAATTTCAACGTTACCAATATTTATCACGAAGGTCAAAAAACATACGTCAACGAATTATATCGCTGGCTTGAAGACTAAAAATTAAAATTAAACCATATAAGTAATATAAGAAGATTATAAACCCATTGCTTAAATGATCTAAAACTTTTTTATAGAGTTGGAATAACATACCAAATTAAATGAACTTATAATCACTTATATGGTGAAAAGAAAAAAACAAAAAAATGGAACAAGAAATTGACACAAACGAATTAGGAGAATCAATTGTAAAAGTTTTAAAAGGCATTTACGATCCGGAGATTCCTGTAGATATTTATGAATTAGGATTGATTTACGATGTAATGGTTAACACAGATTACGAAGTAAAAATCTTAATGACATTAACCTCTCCAAACTGTCCTGTTGCGGAAAGTTTACCAAGAGAGGTTGAAGAAAAAGTAAAAACAATCGAAAACATTAAAGATGTTGATGTTGAAATTACTTTTGATCCGCCATGGAGCAAAGACTTAATGAGCGAAGAAGCAAAATTAGAATTAGGAATGCTTTAAAATTAGTCATAAAGTCAAAAGTCATAAAGTCTACAAGTAAAGACTTTATGACTTTCGACATTCGACTTTAAGACTTCATTTATGGAAGAAATCATCAATAAAGTTGCCAATAGCGCACTAGAAGTATTTGATTTGGAAGATTATTATCCAAAGGGAATGCGCGTGCAAATTGACATTTCGCAATGGCTTTTAGAAGGATTTTTGCTAAAAGAAAAAGACTTTAGGGAACATTTAAAAAATCACGATTGGTCACAATATCAGGATCAGTATGTCGCTGTAAACTGCAGTACGGATGCAATTGTTCCGGCTTGGGCATTAATTTTAGTGAGTGTTCATCTGGCGCCTTATGCCAAAAAAGTAGTTAACGGAACTATCGAAGATTTGGACGCAAGTTTATACGAAGAAATCTTAAAGAACATTGATTATTCGGCTTATAAAAACAAACCAGTTATTGTGAAAGGCTGCTCCAAAAAGCCTGTACCAATGCGCGCGTATATTTTAGCCACTACATATCTGCAGCCTTTTGCCAGAAGTATTATGTACGGAGAAGCTTGTTCTGCGGTTCCTTTATACAAAGAAACTAAGAAATAACTTTCTTTTAGCGCCAATTAATTCTGAACCTTTTAACGGTTTTTAGTATATTTGTTAATACACTTCTAAACTAAAAACTATGAAAAAGCTAGCGTTATTACTTTTCGTTTTAGTAAATTTCACTTTTGTACAAGCCCAAAATACCGAAAAAGAATTAATTCAGAATACTGAAAAAGCAGTAAAAAAAATTAATGACACTATAGAAGGAGAAGGCTGGAAAAAGAAAGGGACCGTATCTCTTTTATTAAATCAATCTAGTTTTAACAACTGGATTGCCGGAGGAGAAGATAGTTTCTCTGGAACTTTAGGAATCAATTACGATTTCAACTACAAAAAAGACGACATAACCTGGGATAATAAAATCTTAGCCTATTATGGACTTTTACAAACTAAGAATTCAGACTTCTCAAAAAAAACAGATGACCGTTTAGAATTCAATTCCATCGTTGGTAAAAAAGCCTTTGGCCAATGGTATTACTCCTATTTCCTAAATTTTAGAACTCAGTTTTCAACCGGTTATATTTACGGCCAGAATGCAAACGGAAAAGAAATTAGAACTGAACGTACCAAATTCATGTCACCAGGATATTTAACAACTGGTCCCGGTATTTACTGGACAAAAGATGCAAACCTAAAAATCAACTTTGCTCCCCTAACTTCAAAATTCACTTTTGTAGACAATGCTTACACCACAGGAATCGATCAGGCAACAGGCTTACCTTATGTTGATGGCTCATACTTTGGTGTTGACGAAGGAAAAAGCATGCGTTACGAATTAGGTTTTTATGCTTCAGTTTATTACAAATTGGCCATTATGACCAATGTAACAGCCGAAAATACTTTAAACTTATATTCTAATTATTTAGAAGATCCACAAAATGTTGATATCGATTACTCACTAAACATTGTTATGAAAGTGAACAAATTTTTGTCGGCTAATTTATCCTTTCAGGCAATTTACGACGACAATGCTTACCAAGGTCTTCAAACCAGAGAAGTATTTGGTTTAGGACTTAATTTTGGATTCTAATCTTTATATTTTACCGCAAAGAGCGCAAAGTTTTTTTGAAAAGCTTAATAAATAAAAAAGTTCGTAAAGCTAGATGTTAATTTAGCTTTGCGAACTTTGTGTTTTATGATACTTGAATATAAAAATCTTTATGCCCTTGCGCTAAAAATTTTTATTATTCCTCATCTTGTTCTTCTTCCTTCTCGATTGCATCTTTATAATCCGGATACAAAAATTTATTATAAGGAAACCTCGTTATATGAATCTGGCGAACCGCTTCATAAACCCTTTCTCTAAACTCCTCAAAATTTTCTTTATTGGTAGCCGAAATGAACAATGCATTTTCTTCTCCTAAACGATGCATCCAGGTTGATTTCCATTCGTCAAGTGTATAATGTCTTGGCGTTTTCTCCGTCATTAAATCATCTTCATCAATCGTCAAATGTTTGTAAGCATCAATTTTATTAAAAACCATAATTACTGGTTTTTCATGTGCTTTAATATCCTGCAAGGTCTGATTCACTGATGCAATATGATCTTCAAAATCAGGATGCGAAATGTCCACAATATGCAATAGTAAATCGGCTTCGCGAACCTCATCCAATGTACTTTTAAAAGAATCGACCAATTGTGTTGGCAATTTTCTAATAAAACCTACCGTATCAGAAAGTAAAAATGGCAAGTTCTTTATCACCACTTTTCTAACTGTTGTATCTAAAGTCGCGAACAATTTATTCTCAACAAAAACGTCACTTTTACCAACCGCATTCATCAAAGTCGATTTTCCGACATTGGTATAACCAACCAGTGCCACACGTACCATCGCACCACGATTACTACGCTGAACACCCATTTGTTTATCGATCGTTTTAATTTTTTCTTTCAGTAAAGAAATTCGGTCACGAACAATACGTCTATCCGTTTCAATCTCCGTTTCTCCAGGTCCACGCATACCAATTCCTCCTTTTTGGCGCTCAAGGTGCGTCCATAAACCAGAAAGTCGAGGTAATAAATAAATACATTGCGCTAATTCAACCTGAGTTCTTGCATAAGAGCTTTCGGCTCTTTGTGCAAAAATATCCAGAATCAAATTGGTTCTGTCCAAGATTTTACAATCTATAATTTTAGAGATATTTTTTTGCTGTGAAGGCGACAACTCATCATCAAAAATTAAAGTCGATATGTCGTTTTCTTTTACAAAAAGATTGATTTCTTCAATTTTACCCGTTCCCATAAAAGTCTTCGGATTCGGGCGTTCCATTTTTTGCGAAAAACGTTTGATTACTTCACCACCAGCGGTGTAAGTCAAAAACTCTAATTCGTCCAGATATTCGTTAAGTTTTTCCTCACTTTGATTTTGAGTTACAATACCAACAATGGCTGTTCTCTCAAAATTTATAACTTCTTTTTCTAACATAGCTTTGAATAAGGTGCAAATTTAATGATTTGTAGCACACTAACCCTTATAGAATATTGTTTTTAAGTTCTATTTAAGAGTTTGCTACTTTTTTAAAAAACAAAACCATTTAGAAATTACTCTAAATGGTTTAATCTAACTGAAGATATCGTTTTATTCGTAGATAAATGTTTTCTCCGTTTTTACAATTCCATTCTCTTCAATCTGCGTACAGAAGATTGGAAAATTCAATTTGTTATATTTATACTTTCTGCTTACAGCAACCAAAGCACTTGATGACGGACTAAAATTCACTTCGTTATTATAAGATATTGCTTCAAAGCTAAACTCCTCTTCGTGATAAGAAATCATTGGCACAATTACTTTGTAATTATCCCCAAACAAGCTTTGAACAATAAGTTGATCAACAGATTTTTTATCATCAAAAGTATAGGTTTTAGAGATTTTATCTCCCACCAAACCTTTATGTCTTACTACGTTGTCATTAGTATAAACATATTCAATTTTACCAATAATAGCTTTGTTTCTGTCGCGTGAAGTACGTCTCACAATAATACCATTTTCAACAATATACTCAATATCATCAACTAAATTTTGATGATTGGTACTCTTTTTTGTGGTTACTTTTATCCTTGCACCTTCATAACCAAAAGTCACAACCTTAGTAATATAATCTGGACCTTCCTGATACTTTTTTACAAATTTTGTAATATTATTGTCCGCATCATAAGTGTAGTTTACCACTTCTTTCCAGTCGCTTCCAACTTTGTCTTTTACTGTCATATCTAACAGGCCAGCTTTATTGTAAAAGAAATGTTGTACAACATCTGAAGTGGTGATAGTTTGTATTTTACCGTCTTTAAACACGACAGTTTTATTTATAATTTCACCATCTGTAGAGTTCTGATAGTTAGTTTTTACAATATTGATTTGCTTTAAACGGACAGGGGCAGTATTGTCCTGGCTATGCACTAAGCACGGAAGTACCATCATCAGGATGGCAATAAAGTAGGTTTTCATAATTTTAAGTTTGTATTTGGGATGACCAAAATACAAAATTCCATCAAAATTTAATAGTTTAAATCTCAAAAAAAATACACTGTTAAATTATCTTCCAAAAAATCAGCACTTTAAATTCATTTTAAAAAAAACATAACCTACTTTTCACCAAAAATTTTTATATCATCTACCATAAAAGCGCCGTTTAAGGTTTTATCTTTTCCTGAACCAATATATTTAAATGCAATATGAATATTTCCGGAATACCCAGATAAATCTATTGCACCTGAACTTAGAAATGCACGAGCCGGGGTAGACAGAGAAGGAAATTTTGCAGTCAGTTTTGTCCATTTCGCTTTGGTAATACTTGAACCGTCGAAATTAGTTGAAATATAAACTTCCAATGCATTCAAGGGAGAATCCATCTTCAGATCATGCTGTGCACTTCTAAAAGATAGTACTGCATTTTTATAACCTGTCATATTAATTTTAGGAGAAATGAGCCAGGCAATATTTTCTGCAGCTGTTGTACTTGTTGTATTAAACTCTGCGTACCCATTTCCGCCATATACCATACTTTTCCATAATTTTGTAGCTTTTTCTACAATATTGCTCCAACCCGGCAATGCAAAATTTACATTGTTTTTTACCATTTGAAAATCTTCTGAAAAAAAGGGAACATTTCTTTTTCCGTTCATTACAACATCTTTTTCTGATCGAATCATCATTTGATAATCAGATCCAAACTTAGTCAAAATCCCTCGGACTGTTCCACTGCCTTCAGGCACTAAATGATCTGAAAAACTGGCATAACTACTTGTCCTGAAAATAATCTGATTTCCTGTTTTATCACGCAAATTCCAATTTGTAGAACCTCCAACATTATTGGTTTCTTCAAAATAATGACGACCCAACGCTCCTTCTGTAAATTCTACATCAGTAAGTTCTATTAAAGTATTTAATTTAGTATCGTCTAATGCTTCTTCAATCGAAATTTTCTGAACCAATCGATTTTCATCAATCATTGTACAGGAAGCGTTTAATACGTTTCTATAATCATTCTGTGAAATTCTTCCAATAGTTGGATCTCCGGCATTACTAACATTCAGACTTCCTATTCGCAATCCGCCATAAAATAAATCTGTAAACTGATTTTTAAGTTTTACATATACTTTATTCCCCATCTGATAATCAATATAAGTATTTGAAGCATCTACTGGCACACTAAAACCTGTTGCAGGAACTCCTTCTTTTGGTATATTCTGAAACGAAATGGTTTTAAAAAAATTCCCATCTTCATCACTTGATACCACATATGCTTCTATAATATCATCATAAACATATTGTTTTGCAACTGTTCCAGCAAGTTCATGCACTTTTTCGGCTGTTTTATTCACTATCAAATCAGGGTGGGTACATTCTAATTTTGGTGTTTCAACATCATTATTACATCCACAAATAAGCAATAATGAAAGTCCAAAAATTGAATTTAAAAATCTATTCTTCATAACAATTCTATTTTCAGGTTTATAAACCGATCGTAAGATTTACAAAATAAGTTCGACCGTATCCGTAATAATATTTAGGACCAAAGGATGGTGTTCCGCTGGAAAAATCTTGATTTAAAACTCTAAAATTGGCATTTCTTGCCTGCTCAAATCCACCAGTTTTATATCGTGAGTTCATAACGTTATTAACACTTGAGAAAAGCCCGACATATTTTCCATGAACCCGCCAGGATTTTCCTCCTGAGAAATTCAATAACGTAATAGGATTAAATTTTTCTTGTTTTAACAATTCGTCACCGCGTTCTTTTGTTGCTTCAGGAAAAGGAAAACCATTTGCAGGATTGATATAAAATTGTGAGGTTCTGGCAATTGGAGAAATATCGATATAACTTTCTGAGAGATAATTTATGTTCGAACCAATCCACCAAAATTTAGGGTCTCTGTATTCTAACCCAAATGAATAGGCTTGCTGTGGCATCCCGGCCTGTTTGTAATTTTTAATTAAAGCCTTGCCAAAATCAAAAGTGATTTGTTTATCTGGTTTTACAACATTTGCATCATTTGTGATCTTTACGTCTGGATTACTATTATAGGTATAATTGCCATAAGCAGCAGATAACGTTGATTTTAAAGTAGCTGAAATTTGATATTCAAAACTCAATTCGGCCCCAACATTTTTCTTGTCTAAATGTGTTAAGGTCTGACTCACAAATGCAGCTGTGGCATCATAACCTGCTCCATTATCAAAAATACCTTCTGCGTAAAAAAAGGAAGTTTTTGTACTGTTTTTAATCAAAGTGTAATAAGCAGTCAAACGCATTTTTAAATAGGGTGAATGATAAACATAATTGGCATCGGCACTTGAAATATTTTCACTTTCTATCCCATCAACAACTGAATTATTTAAGCGCGAATTTGAAAATGTATTTCGGAGTGAAGGCGCTCTTGTTAAATGTGAGCCGTTAAAAAACAAAGATTGTCTGCCAGAAAATTTATAGGTAAAACCGCCTTTGAACCCAAAATTCTCAAAATTCACTTTTTGACTTTTGCCAAGAGAAGTTATTGGATAAAGTCCGTTTTGATATAAACCTTCCCGTTGATAATTGGATACAGAATAGGATTGTGCCAAAAAGAAATCAGTTCTTTTATAAGAAAATCGAAACTGTGTAAAAGCATCAATTGTATTAGCAAGAAAATTATAATTATAACCATAAGTATCTCCTTCTTTTACTTTCCGATTTGGGTTCTGCAAATCAGATTGCGACTGGTTTCCTTTATAAAATGGATCAATATCTTCGAAATATTCACCTCCCAGTAAGTCTAAAAGATATTGAAAATTATGCGATTTCAGGTTTCGAAAAGTGACTCCTCCATCAAGAAAAATATTCTGTGTCAGCTGTGAATTCAAATTAGAATTTACAGCAAAAGTTTTATCATCGGTTCGATCTTCATATAAAACATAACGGCTTTGCACTGGCTCATAATCGCTAATTATACTATCGGAATTTGCAATTTGTTTTTGATTGGCGCGATACAGGACATCCCAATCTATTTGAGAATTTTCTAAGAAGGAGATTTTATTTTTTTCTGCATTTTCGTAATCGGGAGTAAAAGCACCTGAAAATTCTCCGTGATCTTTTGCGTAAAGTGAACTAAAATAACTCGGCAATTTTCGGTAATAAGTTGGATCCGGACTGTCTGCTTTTTGATAATCAATATTGCTGTTACCTACTTTCCCAAATTGATACATAAGGTTTGAATTGAGATCTGTTTTTTCGTCAATCTGAAAATAATGATTGAGCATCAACAACGGCTCCTGGACATTTTTAACTCTGGAATTTCTTTTTTTTCCATTTTGCCATCCCCAATATGAATTGTATTTTTCGTCCATTAATTGCGTTACTTCTTCTGTATTTGCAGCATTTTTACCGCGAGAAGTTGGTGTATAAAAACCTGTAAAATTTAAAGATTGGTTATTGCTCAGCTTTTTTTCGACACTAATAAAGAAGGATTCTGCATTAAAATTTGTACCCTCAAAAAAACCTTCATCTGACCAGCGTTTTCCTGCTGAAACTGCATATGCCCAACCCGAAGCATTCATTCCGGAAGCGTATGTACCAATCGTACGCCAGTTGTATGAAGTATTACTTCCGGAAAACGTTAATTGTCCTCCTTTTCTATATATTGACGCTCGTGTAAAAATATGCTGTGTCCCTAAAATTCCTCCAAAAGTATAATTTGAAGCCGTGGCTCCAACAGAGAATTCCTGATTCCGAAGTACGTTATTTAAGCCTCCCCAATTGTTCCATTGCGGTCTTCCGTCATAAAGTTTATTCATGACCATACCGTTGAGCATCATGGTTCCGTTTTCGCTATCAAGACCTCGAACCCTAAATCGGGCCTGCCCCCAATTGAAAGCCGAAGCCTGCATAAAAGCGTCTTTTGAAGACTGCAAAAGTCCTGAAGTCATTTCAGATGAACTATTATCTTCTGTGAGATCACTATCCAGTAACGTGATTAAAGCAGCTGGTGTTTCTTCTAAAAAATTATCTTCGAGTTGTAATATTCCCAGATTAACTTTAAATCCAAAATTAGATTCCAGTTTTAAGAGCAAATCTTTGTACCCCTGACTGTGAATCAAAAGCAGTTGTTCTCCTTTTATTTGAGAGTGAAGTTCGAATCTTCCATTTGCTCCTGTAAGTTGTGTTAAAGAAGAGTTTTGAATAGATACGACAACATTTTCTATTGGAACTTGTGTTTTAGCATCAATAACAAATCCAAAAAAAGTGGTTTCTTCCTGCGCGAACACGCGAATAAAAGGCAATAAAACAAAAAAGAGTAAGTACTTTTTTCTCATCAAAAATTCCAATTTACTTTCAAAATAGATTTTCGGATATTAATCCTAATTCAAAAGATAAAATTGGTTTTTGGAAAAAGTATTGAATTCTGGTTTCTTAATAAAACCTGAAATTCAAATGTAAATAAAACATTTTAAAAAATAAATAAATTCCTACTAATGTTTTGGTTGAAATTTGAAATTAATTAGGTAGCTTTGCCTATTTTTTGCTTTTTTAAAACTAAAACCTAAGCTGAAGTTCGAATTTTTGAAACCATAAATGCAATCAAAACACCAAAGATTCCAATAAAAGCAAAAGAAAACTGAAGTCCGAAATTTTGAGCAATATGTCCAATTATCGGCGGTCCCATTAAAAATCCGAGGAAACTAACACTTGAAACAATCGTTAAAGCTTCTCCCGGCGGCACCGTTGGATTTTTTCCGGCCATACTATAAACTGTCGGAACAATAGTGGCAACGCCAAGGCCAACTGCCATAAAAGCAATCGTACACGGAATAATATAAGGAAGAAAAACGGCAGTGAAAAGCCCGGCAGAAATCATAACTCCGCTAATTTGCATTACGCGTTCGCGTCCAAATTTATTGATTAAACCATCTCCCAAAAATCTTCCACTGGCCATCATAATCATAAATGAAGTATATCCTAAGATTACCAATGGTCCCGGGGCTTGTACAATATCTTTAAAGTAAACTCCGCTCCAGTCAAACATTACGCCTTCGCTGGCCATACTGCAAAAACCAATTACGCCAAGCCAGATTAAAGCGCTATCAGGTTTTACAAATAACTTTTTGCCTTCGCTGGCTTTATGTTTGATTTTTTCTTTGGCTCTGATCAAAAATTTAAAGTTGAAAGCAACCATAAGAATTACTACAGCGCCAACAATTAAAAAATGATGAAGAGGTGAAAGGTTTAATGCTAACATTCCTAAACCAACCAATGCACCCGTAAATCCGGCGAAACTCCACATACCGTGAAAAGAGGACATGATTGTTTTTTTGAAAAGTACTTCTGTATAAACTCCTTGTGTGTTTACAGCAATGTTGGCTAAATTTCCAAACAATCCAAATAAAAACAAACCTAAAGACAGTTGAAATGCTGTGGTTGCCAAACCTAAATTCGCCAAACACAAAACATACATTATTAGGGAGAAAATTAAAATGCGATGACTACCAAATTTGGTTACCATTTTTCCTGAAAAAGGCATAATTACCAATTGTCCCATTGGGAGTGCAAAAAGTATAGACCCCAAATCACCTTCGGTTAAATGCAAAGCTGTTTTTATATCCGGAATTCGGCTTGCCCAGGTTGCAAAACTTAACCCCATTCCGAAATAAAACATTCCCACAGCAAAACGAATTCGGTTTAAATAAGAAGCTTTTGCTTCTCGATAGACTTTCTTGATTTTCCCTTTGGTTTGGAAAAGTGATAATGGATTGAAGTTGATCAAAATGATGGATTTTTTGTTTGCTAGTATAAAAATACAAAAAATGTAGTTTGCACGCTACGGTACGTCGCCAGTTAGTGAATTTATAACGTTATATGTTTATAAGTTACAACGCTAAAAAAGTTTTAAACACATAGAGACATAGATTTATTTTCCAACTATAAAAAAGGCGTTTCACTTTTCAAAAAGACACATAGCTATGTGTTTTTAAGCAAGTGAAACGCCTTCTGTAGACACAGAAAACTATGTCTCTATGTGTTAAATTTATAAGTTCATTAACCTCTGTTGTGCACTACTTGCAATCGCAGCCTCTATAATCTGCATTACTTTTACACCGTCTTCTGCGGTAACGGGCTCTGTTTTATTATTTACAATAGAATCATAAACGCCATCAAAAAAGGAGAAATAATTCCCCTGAAGTGTTGGTATTTTTTCTCGGATCACTTCTCCATTAACTTCTGTATGCAAAAGCCCTTGTAATGTTTCAGATTCTGTTCCCCAAGTTTCCAGATTTGGTTTTTTACCGATCTTCAATTCATCTTCCTGAACATCTCCGCGAGGTTTTAAGAAAGAACCTTTTTTACCGTGAATCGTGAAGGCAGGATTCGCTTCTCTCACAAAAAAACTGGCTTTTAATCTTACTCTGAAATTGTCGTAAATCAACAATAAATCGATCCAGTCGTCTACTAAAGAATTTTCTCTGGTGTAACGAATATCTCCAAAAACTGATTTTGGAGATCCAAACAAACAAACCGCCTGATCAATTAAATGTGGTCCTAAATCTTTCAGGATTCCCGCTCCGTCATTGGCCGTTTCCTTATGTGCTTTTGGGCTTAATACTGGATTATATCTGTCAAAATGGAATTCGGCTTCAACCAAATCTCCTAAGGTGCCATCTTTAATTACTTTCTGAATCGTTTTAAAATCACTATCCCATCTTCTGTTTTGGAAAACAGCTAACTTTACTCCTTTTTCTTTGGCAATTGAGGCTAATTCTTCGGCTTCGGCAACCGTTGTTGTGAAGGCTTTTTCGACAACGGCATGTTTTCCTGCTAAAAGTACTTTTTTAGCATATTCATAATGGGTTCCAACCGGTGTGTTTACAATTACCAAATCGACATCATCTGCTAATAAGTCGTCGATTGTTGAATAACTTTTTACATAGGGATAATCTTCCTGAATAAGGTTTTTGCTTCGTTCCCAAGAACCTAATAATTCAAATCCGGGATGAATGTCTAAAAATGGAGCGTGAAAAACTTTCCCCGACATTCCGTATGATAATAGTGCTGTTCTAATTTTTTGCATTTTGTGATTTTTTTTCGCCACGAATTCACGAATTATATATTCAGTAAAAAAAAATAATTCGTGAATTCGTGGCTATTTTTTTAATTTTTAGCTCGTTCGTATTGTTTTGGCCATTGAATATCGGCGTTTAAATCTCTGGCGAAATCTAATGGCAAGTTAGGATTTCTAAGTGATTCTCTGGCGAATAAAACTAAATCGGCCTGATTGTTTTTCAAAATTTCTTCGGCCTGAACGGCGTGTGTTATTAAACCAACTGCGCCCGTTAAAATATTGGCTTCTTTTTTGATTTTTTCTGCAAATGGAACCTGATAATTCGGATGCAACGGAATTTGCTGATATGAAACCAATCCGCCAGACGAAACGTCGATTAAATCTACTCCTTTTTCTTTTAAGATTTCAGAAAGTTTTACTGATTCTTCCGGATTCCATCCACCTTCTGCCCAGTCTGTTGCTGAGATTCTGACAAATAAAGGTAAATGGGATGGCCATTCTGACTGAACTTCTTCTAAAATTTCTAATGTCAATCGGATTCTGTTTTCGAAACTTCCTCCGTAGGCATCGGTTCTGTTATTTGTTAAAGGAGAAAGAAACTGATGCAATAAATAACCATGCGCGCCATGAATTTCCAAAACCTGATAACCGGCTTCAACTGCTCTTTTGGTTGCCGATTTAAAATCAGAAATCACTTTTTGGATTCCGTCTTTATCTAAAGCCGTTGGAAGAAAAGGTTCATCATTATGATACGGAATCGCGCTTGAAGAAACGGTCTGCCATCCGCCTTGAGCGAAATCTAACTTTTTATTGCCTTCCCAAGGAACCGAAACACTTGCTTTTCGGCCTGCATGCGCCAACTGAATTCCGGGTATTGCATTTTGGGAAACTATAAATTCGTTGATTGTTTTTAATTTCTGAATGTGTTCGTCTTTCCAGATTCCTAAATCGGCTGGCGAAATTCGGGCTTCGGGAGAAACGGCCGTGGCTTCCTGAATAATCAGTCCCACGCCTCCGCTGGCACGGCTTCCTAAATGTACTAAATGCCAATCGTTTGCAAATCCGTCAACTGCTGAATATTGACACATGGGCGAAATAACAATTCTATTTTTTAAAGTGATTTTTTTTATGGTGAGTGGAGAAAATAACAATGAAGCCATATTGTGTAACTTTTAATGGTTTTAAGCTACCAATTAGGAACGATAGCGTATAAAAAAGTAAAGTTACAGCATCTTGTTAAAAGGAGAAATCTAAATGTTTATTAATTAACAAACATTTAAAACCTTATGTCTTATATTGCACTATCAAATTAAAATAGAAACGTTACTTTTGTGCGTTAAATTACGAACTAAAAATACAAAATGGATATAGTTATCAAACTCTCTCAATTTCTATTGAGTTTATCTTTACTTATTATTCTTCACGAATTAGGGCATTTTATCCCTGCTAAATTATTTAAAACCAGAGTCGAAAAATTTTACTTGTTTTTTGATGTTAAATATTCTTTGTTTAAAAAACAAATTGGCGAAACTGTTTACGGAATTGGTTGGTTGCCACTTGGAGGCTATGTAAAAATCTCCGGGATGATCGACGAAAGTATGGACAAAGAACAAATGGCGCTTCCACCTCAACCGTGGGAATTCCGTTCTAAACCGGCTTGGCAACGTTTGATCATTATGTTGGGTGGTGTTACAGTAAACTTTATTCTGGCTTTTATTATATATATCGGAATGGCGTTTGCATACGGTGATACGTATGTAGCTACTGCAGATTTGAAAGATGGTGTTTTAATTGAAAACCCAACAATGATTAAAACTGGTTTCAAAACCGGAGATAAAATCGTAGCTCTTGATGGGAAAAAAGTAGAGAATTTTGACAATGATTTAAACATAAATATAATCATGTCTAAAGAAGTTTTGATCGAAAGAAACGGTCAACAACAAACGATTCAAATGCCGAAAGATTTTGTTGATCAATTGTCAAAACATGAAAAATCTTCTCTTATAGAGATGCGTATTCCTTTTGCTATTAAAGATGTTCCTGCAGAATCTGCGAATACTTCTCTAAAAGCAAAAGATGTAGTTGTTTCCTTAAATGGACAACAAGCTAAATATTATGATCAGGTAAAAGCAATCTTGGATAACAATAAAGGAAAAACAATTCCTGCTGTTGTATTACGTGATTTAAAAGAAACACCAATTACGGTTAAAGTTTCTGCTGCTGGAAAATTAGGAGTGGTTACAGGTGGTTTAGACATTAAATCATTAGAAAAATTAGGCTACTATAAAATCAGTACTAAAGAATATAGTTTTGCTGAATCTATTCCGGTTGGACTTACAAAAGGAAAAGACCAATTAGTAGGTTACGGAAAACAATTGAAAATGATTTTTAATCCGGAAACAAAAGCATACAAACAAGTTGGTGGTTTTGCAGCTATTTTTAACATTTTTCCGAGTTCTTGGAGCTGGGAAACGTTTTGGTCAATCACGGCTTTATTGTCAATTATGCTTGGAGTTATGAATTTATTGCCAATTCCGGCACTAGATGGTGGTCATGTGATGTTTTTATTATACGAAATTATCAGTGGTAAAAAACCAAGCGACAAATTCCTTGAAAACGCCCAAATGGTTGGTTTCGTTCTACTTATAGCACTGCTTTTATTTGCTAATGGAAACGATATTTATAAGGCGATTGTCAAGTAGAAAAAATAATTAATAAAAAGAGTTAAAATATTTTTGGTAAATTAAAAAATCAACTATATTTGCACTCGCTAAAAAGAGCAACAACTTCCTCCTTAGCTCAGTTGGTTAGAGCATCTGACTGTTAATCAGAGGGTCCTTGGTTCGAGCCCAAGAGGGGGAGCAACTTTTTTTAGCAAACATATTTACCTTTAAGGTGATTCCTCCTTAGCTCAGTTGGTTAGAGCATCTGACTGTTAATCAGAGGGTCCTTGGTTCGAGCCCAAGAGGGGGAGCTTATTAAATACCACTTACATATGTAAGTGGTATTTTTTTTTGATATTTACTCCAAAGGATCTTGTTAATCAGAGCCCCGATAGCTATCGGGGTTGGTTCTCCCGATAGCTATCGGGACAAGAGAGGGAGCTTATTAAATACCACTTACACATGTAAGTGGTATTTTTTTGTTTATAATTTACCCTAATATGAATTGTGTTTACATTCTACATTCAATTAAATTAAACCGATTTTACATTGGATATACATCTGATTTCGATGCCCGAATTGAATTTCATAAAAATGCTGAATCTCACAAATTCACAGCAAACGCTGAAGATTGGGTATTGTTTCTAAAAATACCGTGCGAAAACAAAACCCAAGGTTTAAATATTGAAAAACACATTAAGAAAATGAGAAGCAAAACTTATATTGAAAATCTTATTAAGTATCCAGACATAATTATCAAACTCAAAGAAAGATATACGTAAACTGTTAATCAGAGCCCCGATAGCTATCGGGGTTGGTTCTCCCGATAGCTATCGGGGACAAGAGGGAGAGCTTATTAAAAGACTATCATGGAAGTGATAGTCTTTTTTTTTTGCAGTATTCTAATATTGTATATCCTAACAAGCCATAATTAGAGTTCACAAAAAAAAGACTATCACTTCCATGATAGTCTTTTCCCTGCTCTGAGAATACGTGGAACTATTCTTTCGCAATTTTATTCGTCATATTTTTGCTTTCAAACAAAACCATCATTTCATTGGCTTTTTCTGTTTGACCTGTTTCTTTTAACGACTGAGCGTATCTATAATAATATGATGGTTCTATATCAGGAGACATTTCAAGCAATTGTGCATAAAATTTAGAAGCCTCATTCATCTCACCATTAAAATAATGTTTATTTGCAACCTTTTTAAGCATTTCTGTTGAGGCATAACCTTTGTCTACCACTTTCATGTAGGTACTGGTGAGATCTACAGTGAGGTATTTTGCTTTTTGCGATGGGGCGATCACCTCAAGTTTAACAGGTTTAATATTTGTTACTGTATCCTTAATGGTTTTTGACAGCATTCCAATTTCCGTTGGTTTTACTTTAGCTTTTCTATATACAGGCGTGACGGTTCTGATATTGTTTGGCCCAAGATCATACATATTTACCATATCTAGCTTTGAAACATCGTATTTGGTAACTCTTCTTCCAAAAGACATATTAATTGTTTCTTCAACATGATAATAATCCAGTACAAGATCATCATCAGATTTGTTGTCAGGTTGTGAATGTGTATTTGCTATTGGCGCAATGACAGGAGTGTTAGAAGTAGCACGCTGTGCAAAACAGCTAAAAGAAAAAACACATGCAATTGTTGTAATTTTAACTGCATAAGTTTTCATAATGATTTAGATTAATTATTCTGAACTTTAAAATATTATCTAAAGGTACTTATAGTTCTTTTTTTAATTTTATTATGCCTATGAACGACCATAAAACACGTTAAAGTGCTGTTTTTCAGATAAAAACACTTGAAAAAGAATCTAAAAAAGGAAAAGAAAAACATTTTATTCTTTTCTAAATCAGGACAATTACTAATAAACCGTAAAAAAAGCGCTTACAATTTTACTTGTAGCGCTTTTTGTATTTTTAAAACCGGTCTAAAACTAAACCCCTAATTTCTTAGCAAGATCAGTTGGAATTCCGCCTTTGTTCACCATTAAGGCAGTCGTTTTATATTTCACGAAATTTTTGGTTACAAACAAGAAACCTTTATAGTCGTTTGTCTCTCCCCATGAATTTTTTACAATGTAATATTCTCTTCCGGTTTGATCTTTTGCAAGACCAATAATATGCATTCCGTGGTCGTCTGTTGTAGTGTAATTATCAAATGCAGCCTGACGCATCTCCGGAGTAATTTCAGGTTCTGGTTTTGGTCCGTTGAACATGTCTGCTTTTTCTTCCGCCGTCATATCATCAAATTTTTTAGTCGGAACATACGCTACACCATTTTTCCAGCTAAAGCTTTTCTCACTCACGTCAGTTGCCCATGCTACAGTATATCCTTTTTTCAGCGCATTATCAATAACATCGGTCATATCGTTTACTTTCACATTGTAAACCTGATCAAATGACCAGTTGTCCGGAACCATCATAGTTGTTTTTTGGTAATACGGAGCGGTTGTAAACGAAGACATCTCTATATATTCATCAGGATTAATACCAACCACTTCTTTCGCAAAAGATTGGGGAGTATAATTTTTTCCTTTGTATGTGAAGTTTTCCGGTACTTTTCCTAAATAAGAATCGATAACTGCGGCATATGCTTTTTGCCAGTTTGGAGTCAATTCTCCATTTGGGTTTTTAACTACTGCACCCAAAACACCTTCAATAAGCGCTGCCATCTCTCCAAATTTATTTTTATCCGTTCCGTAATTTAATCCGGTGTAAACTTCTCTCGGAACAGTTCCGTATTTTTTGTACATATTAATAACGTCATGCAATGCTCCCCCGTCGCCTAAAGTAACAGCACCATGCATACGAACATAATTAATTCCTTTTTCTACATATACATTTCTAGCTGAATAAATCTGAGACAATTCTACAGGTTGTTTTCCTAAACGAATCATTTCTGACTCTAAAAATGAATTTGTAGAATAACTCCAGCATGTTCCTGAAGAACCTTGTGTTTTTACTGAAGTCGTTCCCAGGTTAATTTGCTCTGTGAATTTAAAGTTCTCTTTACTTTTATCACTCGCATTCAGCTTTAGTGAATTTACTAAAACGTCTTGTGCAAAACAGCTGCTTACACCAACCAAAAATGCTGATGCTACAAAAACTGATTTCATTGTAATTTTATACATAATCAATGATTTAAATAGTTGACTTATTAGTAACCTTTAATTAATTTTTGTTACAAATCAATTAAATATTAGCTAATAAAACTATCCCTTTGCCGTTAATTTTTACACAATGTTTTTATTAATCTATAAAACCTTACAAAGTATGCAATTTATTAATTAGATAATGTGTCACTTAGATAATTAGATGATTTTATTGATTGTGCTACTCAAAATATCTTTTACTCTTTTTTTCTATAATAGAATTTATATCACAAAAACAAAACCCCGATAAAATAATTATCATCGGGGTTTTGTTTTGTATTTATACGAAAGATTTACCGCATCCAATTACTTCCAAAACAATATAATAAGCCCATTGTTCACGACCTTTGGCTACATCCATACCCATCGGGAATCTTTCTCTTGTCTCTTTTTTCTATGTTCTATTCTCCATTTTCTATTTTCTTTTCAGCAGCTATCGCATCCAATTGCTTCCAAAAACTATATAATAAGCCCATTGTTCAGGTCCTTTTGCGACATCGACACCCATTCTTAATTTGAACTTTCGGGCCAGTAAATACCTGAAACCAGTTCCGTAATTGTAGACAACTGGTTTAGCATAAGCCTGATCCCAATCGTCAAAAGCACTTGCCAGACCTCCGTAGGCCATCAGACTCCATCTTCGGTACAAATCCCATCTAAATTCGGCCTCAGTAACCAAACTTGTTCTTCCCTGGTATCTTGCCGTCGGAACTCCTCTTAAATTAATTGATGGTAAAAGATAAAATGGCGGACTTCCAAATGCTTGTTCTCCTTCGATTCTTAAACCTCCGATCAATTTTTTTGAAAGTGGATAATAGCCAATTGCCGATAAATTGACACGCCATGAATTATAGTCAGAGCCAATGGCTTTATCTGACCAGAAAAAATCGGATTGTATCCGAATCCCTTTATCGGGGGTAAAAATATTATCACGCCCATCAAACTGCAGTGCCCCTCCTAACTGACTGACCAAACTATTTAAGTCTTTTGGCTTGACAAATGAAGGCGGGAGATTGAGGTTTAAATCGGGTAATGTTATATCTGAATTTAGAAATATATATTGTGGCCCGGCGCTCCATTTTGCATTTCTAAACTGTTTTAACCACTGCGTATAAAACATAGTGGTCCTAAAATTAAGTTTAAATTCTATGTCGTCTCCACTTGGCATATTTTCATAAAATGAAAGATTCAAATCGCCATAGGCAGCAAATACACGGTATAAAATTTTTGGCTTTATTAAAGTACTGGAACGAAATGCTCCTGCCATCCAGCTGTTATTTCCGGTATACATTCCGAGTCCTCCTGTAATATCAGGATTTATAAATCTTTTTTTACCATTTTCATCAATTACCGGTGCATGCTTTTTAAGAAAAATAGGAGCTACAGCCCCTCCAATTCCACCTAAAGCTGGCTCTGTTATAATTGTCGGAATCACTATAAAACCGTGCGCATAAATGATGTAGTCACTCAAATCGACAGCATGATCTAAAGAATCTCTTAAACTAATATGCTGTTTTTGTCCCATCATCATATTGAATGATAAAAGAAAAAAAACATTTACGAGAACCATTTTTCGGAAGAGCTTTGTGTTTTTCATATTAGCATATCAATATTATTATATTTAAACCAACTTCGATTTTATTCGTATTCACTAAAAACACAATCAGATAAAAAAACAGTTCGAAATCATTTTACAACTATTCTTTCTTTAGACTAAACACATGTGCCAATGTGAGGAAAAAAGTATTTCCCTGAAATCTGTTAATCGCATCAACCTCAGCCAGCCATCTAAATCCTGCAGTAGTTTTACAACCAATATGAAAATAGTTAACCTCAGCTCCTATCGCCCCAACGCTATCCTTATCACCTTCTACAATTCCTATTATTGGTACAGGAATTTTGTCAGCAGTCACTTTATATTGTAAATAGTAAATTAAACCCGCATTCAATATTCCGGTTGGAGCGGTTTTTTCTTTATTCATCATATAAAATGTTTTCCCCAAGCCCCCTTCAACACTTAAAATGTCTCCGGTTTTAATATCGGTATCTTTCTTTTTTCCATTGATTTCATAAGATGCCAAAGCAGCAAAATGAAAGGTTTTTTTATCGTTGAAAAACAAAGTTGTTCCTGCAGAAAACTCATTCATGAACATTCCCAAACCACTATTATCAGAAGCACCTGCTGTAAATTTTCCGGTTGGTAAGTACATTTGGTAACTGACTACAAAATCGGCTCTTTTGTTGTGCCAGCCTAATTGAATGGGCTGAATATAAGAATCTGTCAATGCCAAAGAATTATTCACATTCGCACTATTACCCTGTATTGTATTTGCCGCAAAAGCCAATAATGCAGTTGCACCATAATTGGCTCCCAGAATTTTAAAATCACTAACCCATGAAATACCTGCTCCTGTAATACTCATGGTGAAATCAGGCTCTACAGGTGATTTATCTCCATTGACATCTCTTAAAGAAAATGCCGTATAAAAATAGCCCGGAATGTAAACACTAAGTGTATTAGCCGGCGTTTGAGTTCCGGATTGCAACCCCATTGCTCCAAGAATATGACCGCCCTTCAGTTGTGCCTGTCCTGCAAAAAAAACAAAAAGAAATACTAAAGTAACTATTGATTTTATTCTTTGTCCTTGTTTAAATTTCGTTTTCATCAGTTCTGTTTTAAAAATGAATAAGACCCAATAAACATATTTTTACAAACTTTATATTTTCAGTTTGACGATTGATTTAAATAATAAGTAGTTGCTTTTTCAGGATTTATTCGGATTACTTTGAAATATTCTGATGGAGATTTTCCGGTATGTTTAATGAAAGCCCTGAAACAAGTCGTTCTTGATTTAAATCCAGAACCCCATGCCATTCCTTCAAGTGATAAATCTTTCCACTCCGGATCGTTTATTTTTTCTTTAAAATATTCAATTCTTTTGAGATTCACATAATCCTGAAAATGAAGATTGAATTCAGAATTTATTAAATTGGAAAGATGGTGCACAGATATTCCTGTTTCTTCTGCAATATCACGAATCACTAAATCTTTCTTTAAAAAAAGCTCTTTTGTCGAAAAGATGTTTTCTAATTTGGCGAGATATAATTGTTTTTTTTCTGCTGTTAATTCTTTTACTAAAGGCAGACTGTTTTTTGTTTCATTTGTTTTGATGATCACCAAGTGATTTTCTTCCTGATCAAAGTCAAAATTCTCATTTACTTCATTACTATTGGTTACCTCGTCTATTTCATTTGCATCATAGAAAATTTGCGGTTTAAAATAAAGCCATCCTACTGTAAAAACAAGTACTGAAGAAATCAGGATATAACATGAAAAGTCGATACTATCAACGCGGTTCACTAAAAAATAATGTACAAAAAGTGTCGAAAACAAAAACAAGATCATCAAATTATAAAGTCGGATCCAGCTTAAAACTTTTATTCTGTTAAAATGGTTTACTTTGAATTTTTTCAAATCATAACTCAAAATCATCATGGTCTGACAAAAAGCATACATTAACCAAATGGTGAGACTCAGCATCGAAAACGGGCTTTTTATTTTAACCGAAAGATAATTGATGATTGGGAGATCGACATACCTGTCAACCCATACAATTAGTGTTAAACTAAAATAGAAGATAAAAGGCAGAAAATGCAGCCAGTCGTATTTTCTAAATATCCTGTCTGAAAACAAAACGCTTCTTACATATAAGAAAGCCGAAGGAGCCACTAAAAATATAAAGGATTTTGTGATCATGAAAAGATCTGGAAAAGGCTTAAAAAGGTTTGCTGATAAGTAAAAATTATACACACTGACAACAGCAAGACTGAACAAAAATAGTCCTAAAAAGAAACTCTTTGAATAGTTTCTCTTTGAAAAAAGAACCATAAATGACGTTGCAAAACCAACTATCGTAGCTATAAAAAAGAAAAGAGAAAGTATTATATCAAGCATAATTTCCGGCTTAAATTAAAAGGTATTTCTTTTAATATCATTTAAAAGAACAGACTTGGGGAGTCATTGAAAAGGCTATACTTATTTGCCTAAACAAATAAGTATAACGGCCTCTATACATTAAATTTATAAGCTATAAACTTGTCAACTATTTTTTGGCTAATCCTGGAGGGAAACCTTCCAATATCTTTTTGATTGCACCATTGATAAATTCTTCCGGATTATCAGGTTTACTGTCAATTTGTGCATTTCCAATTCCCTGCCAAACCAGTTTTCCTGTTTTGGTAGATACAATGTCAATGATTAACGAACCATCAACATAGTCATATGTATTAAATGTTGTTGAGCCACCGCCCATCATAGCTCCACCGCCCCAATATCCGTACGGACGATACATACCGCCATAACCATAAAAATTAGTATCGGCTGTAACTTGCGTTTTGTTTTTTAGGATGGATACCGCATTTACTTTTAAATCCGGATTAGAAGATGATTCTGTAAAGCCTTTTGCGGTCATTTCGGCACGAATGGCTTTAGCAACTCGATCAACATTAAGCTGATTTACCTGACCTTCCTGTGCTTTCAAGTCATAAACTGTGAAGGTTCTGTATTCGCCAAAATTAGCAGAATGGTCATAATCAGTAGTTACTTTTACAGTTGGAGAACAGCTGTAAAACAATCCCAAAATAAAAAATGGAATTATACGAAGATTCTTTCTTTTAATATTCATTTTGTGGTATTTAAATTAATGATTAAATTAGTTTAACGTGAAATTATTAAAATGCTGATCAAATCCAGTATGAAGGGTAAATCATGTTAAAGAATTGTAAAAAACACACAACTACTTATAATACAATTTCTTACCTTACACTCAAAGATAAATCATTTTGTTTAATTAACCTCGGCTCATGGAATAAATCTTACATTACTACATTAAACAATTTTTATTTATTGATACAAAAAATTGCCATGAGTATTTCAATTTTTGTACCTGAAAATAAACGTCCTTTTTTATTTACTGTCTTAATAAATATCTGCTGAAATAGGTAGCCTACCCTCTTTTACCGCTTCAAGCATCTTAGTATAATCTGATTCATTTTGATCTGCATACAGCATAGCAAATTTTGCAATTGCATTGGCAAATTCATTTCCTTTACCGAGATACCCCGATAAGATAGAAGGATCACCAGTTCGTGCATGCGATCTGGCAAGTGCCCATCCGCAAGCTTTTGCATACGCGGCCAGATTTTTGGGCTTCATAATTTCAAGAACGGGTTTCACTTTGGCATCACGAAGCTGACGGATGTAAAAAAACTTATCTTCACTATCATTCGTCCAGCCTAAAAACATATCCGAAGCAGACTGCATCAATTTTTGCCCCCTTACAATTCGTTCACCTTGATGGCTGTATTTACCTTTTGTTTTTACATAAGGCTCTAAGACACTCTGTCTGGCCTCTTTAAACTGTAAGAAAATAGGTTCGCCTGTAGCCGACATCAATAAACTAATACCACAAAGTGTTCCCACACTTCCAACCCCAACCACTTTTATGGCGAAATCATGCAATGCATACCGACTTAGTAATACCTTTTTTTCGTCGGATAATGTTTCCATATACCTTTTATGTATAGTTGTAGCTTCTCTTTCAAGTCGTTGCCATTCTTCTCCTGTTGGGTGAAAAATTAAAGGCGGCTCATCTTTTATTCTGGCACGAGTTCCTTCCATATAGGTCATTTTAACAAACTCTTTTTCGTGAGCCGTAAATTCTGATGCTTTTTTTAATCTCTTTTGCTGAAATTCTTTGAGTTCTTCATCGTCTCCTTTTTCAATAAGGTCAGCAAGGTCTATATCAGCATACCAAATTTGAAGCGCCGATAATTGACTATAATCCGACATATTCCTTTTATAACTATCAGCAACATGCCAGGCAAATTCTTTACAATTTTTACTGGAGAATTTTCTCCATCTTCCAGCTATTACAAAACTTGTCGCCAATCTTTTGATATCCCATTCCCAGGGTCCCGGAAATGTTTCATCAAAATCATTAATGTCAAAAACGAGCTTTCGTTCGGGAGTTGCAAATCCACCAAAATTCATTAAATGACAATCACCGCAAAGCTGGAGCTCTATTCCGGTATTTAGAGTATTTTCTAAATCAGCAGCCATAATTGCAGCGGCACCTCTGAAAAATGTAAACGGACTTTCCATCATTCGACTGTATCGTAATGGCACTAAATTCTCCATTCTTCCGATACTGGTTTTGATCAAAATTTCGACTGGATCTTCACGATTTTCAGACGGATTCCATTCGGCATGACTTGAGCGGGGCACCAATTTTCTAATAGCCACACCTTTATCAAACCGCGCTGCTTTTGATGCTGCGGGATTAAATAAATTGTCGTCTGTATCTGTCGATTTTTCAGCCATAAAGGATGATTTATTATTTAACTTTTACAACTGCAGTCGGTGTCCAGTTTCCTTTAATAACTTCCTCTTTTGGCCAATATAATCTCATTGCTAATTGAAATTGGGCATTTGGCGCAGGCAGCCAGTTATTTTCTTTGTCTTTCCCAGGATTATCTTTTTGGATATAAATATCAATTGAACCATCGGCATTTTTTTTCAGATTATTTCGATCTCCAATTGCAAAACGATTTATAGGATTTGCAACCATAAAATCGTCCATACCATACATGGTTAAGCTCCAGAAAGCATTAACCGGAGGCAGTTTACCAGCGTCAAAATGCAATACATACTTGTATTTGCTTCCATCGTATTTTTCACCAGCTGCATCTGTTGTAGACATTGGATAAATCGCATCGGCATCTAAATTGGCTCCCAAGCCCCCCATAGCGATCACAGCACGCGTCACATAGTTTGTTTTATAATCACCTAAACCACGATTTATATGCCAGCCATTTACAGGTTTTGCTGTTTTTGCAGACATTTCGGCAATATATTTATTTGTAGTGGCAGGTATTGCTTTTAGAGAATCCTGAAGTGCGCCTGAAAATTTTGAAACATCAAAAGGTTTTCCCGGTTCTAATCCTATTTTTTTCATTTTGGCTACTATTTCAGCGTCTGCTGGTGTAGCAGGATTTGCCACCATCAATTCGTTTAGCTTCGTAAAAAAAGCATCAACACTCATTTCTTTTACAAATTGTGCAGGAGGTATTTTCGAAACACTTGGATCATTTACCGCTTTCGGCCCTGTATACGGTTTACCATAAGCGCTTAGTGGTGTCAGTGTAATATTTTGCTGGATTTTTTTTACAGCTGTGGCGCCATCTTCTTTACTGTTTACTTGTGTACGGCCAATAACCCAGGCCATATCAGTAGGTGATTTTAATTGTTCCATTCCGGCTGGTACAGTTCCATTCCAATTTGGTCCTGTGATTAGAAATGTTTTCTCTGCGGTTCCAGTTGTACGTTTACCAGGAGATGCAAAAACATTAGTCCAGGCATCCAACATTGGCAGTAAATAATAACGTCCATTCGTATTTGGTGCTTTAAGCACTAAGGGTTCTTTGCCAAGGTCCAACCATGCCATTGAATAATAAGTATCCGCATTGGGTTTTACCACATCATGAAATTTATCATCTGGAAATTCATTCAGACTTTGTATCTGATTTACAGCCGGATTCTTCGAATTTGCCGTAAATGCATTAGTCATGACTTTTTTAGATGCATCCATCAATACAAGCGGATAACCGTATATATAAGCTTCTTTTGCTATCTGAATAATTTCAGCATCGTTTTCTCCTCCGGCTACTGCCGTAGTATCATCATTTTGTTTTTGTTTTCCACAAGCTACACACAAAAAAATAAGCATTAAACTCAATAGATTCTTTTTCATTTTACTAATTTTTAAATTAAACATCAAGATTTAATTTCCGGCAACAAAACTGATTATAGTTATTTTACCTGCACAACTGCTGGTGGTGTCCAAACGTCTTTAATTATGCGATCTTCCGGCCAATAACATCTTACATAAAGCGAAAATGTTTCTTTTGGAGAAGGCAGCCAGTTATTCATTTTATCGGCTGATGGCGGTGTATTTTGAACATAAAGTGTCAATGAACCATCGGCATTATACTTTAGATTTTTATTCTTTGTTCCTAAAGAAAATCTGTTAGCTGAATTTGGAGAAAAGAAATGATATTGATTGTATAAGGTAAGCGACCAAAATCCTTTCACAGGAGGAACTTCGCCTTTGGCAAAAGTTACGGTGTATTTGCTGTTACCGTGTAATCTTTGTCCTGAAGCATCTTTATCCTGATAGAAATATTTAGTTTCATTCGGTTTATTCACAAAAATATTGGCTTTGGCACAAGCGGTTCTTGTTAAATAATCCAATCCAAATTGCGCTCCGTTTCCTTGTGTTGTCCAATTTTCTTTTAATGGATAACCAACATTCGAAAATTGAAATAAAGGCGTGATCAATTTTTGGTCAGCATCAATTGCAGCCTGTTTTAAAATCGCTTTTATTTTCGGGTCTTTTTGGGCAGCTGCCAAAACGGATTGTATTTGACCATAAATAGCTTCTTCTCCCGGAAGTGGTGGAACTTCTTTTAAAATAGCAGGCAATTCATCAAAATAAACTTCTGGTTTTACCCATTTTGTTTCTTCATTTCCTTCTTTTTCAGGTGAAGGTAAAACAGGGATTTTTGTCCAGTCTTTCGTTTTCATTTTTCCATCAAACTGACTTAGCGGATACATTAATATTTTTTGAATTAAGGGCTGAATCGATTTTTTATCTGCAGGATCATCCGTTTGGAAAACACGCGGAATTACAATTCCTAAATCAGTATCACATTTAAATACGCCTGTAATTCCATCCGGCACTTTTCCATTCCATTTTGGCCCGGTTAACAAATAAAATCCCGGTTTTGTTCCGTACATTTTTCCTAAACCGGCGTATCCATCAGTTCGTTGATTACAAACCTGATATACCCAGAAGCGATCTCCAAAATCCGGTACCTGAACCACTATTGCATCTTTAGTAAAATCTGTTATACCAAATCCGTAAACTACATCCTGATTCGGACAAGCTACTTCTCTTTCACCTGGTTTAATATAGTCTGTCAGCATACACAATTGATTCGGCGGACTCAATGGTACAATTCCTCCTTTATAACTTGGTTCGGGAAGTTTTTCAAACATTACTTTTCTATTATGAATATTAACCATTGGCCATCCCCATAAAAAAGCAAATGCACCAATATGCTTCACATATTCCTCTGTCATTATGGTGTTGGCCGCCGGACCAGCAGGCAAAGCTTTAATAGAAGAAGAATCTTCTACAGTTAAATTATTGTCCGAAGTTTCTCTTATAGTGGTTTCTTTTTTACAAGCGATGCTTAAAATTAAAGACGCCGCTACCAGAATTACAAGACCTTTATTTTTCATAATAAATTAGTTTTTTGGTTCAATTGGAGCAGGAAACCATTGGCCATCCTGAACAATTTTTTTAGGAACATAGGTGCGGAAATTAAGAGAAAAACCTTTTCCGGCTGGAGTTGGCAGCCAGTTGCTTTCAATTGCTCCTTTTGGTAATGAGGAAGCCAGCCAGATACTCAAAGAACCATCAGGGTTTTTCTTTAGCCCGGAAACATTATTCAGATTATAGCGTTTTAATTTATTGTCTACTACCCTGTAATCTGGCACACTATATAAAGTTGTTGACCAAAACGCATCAACTGCAGTATCTGGCAGAGCGTCTTTTGGAAATCTGATTTCATATACTTTATCGCCGCTTAAAGGTTGATTTTTACTATCTATTAAGCCAATAAAATACACCGCTTCTTCTTTTCGATTGGCCCATAGACCTCCATAATTTATAATATCTCGAGCCAAAATATCATTGCCAAAATTACCTGCTGCATACGATACTGACCAGCCTCCTTTTTGGGTTCCGAAACCTTTTGCTCCGGCTAAAAATTCTGGAATTGCTTGTGTTTTTACAACTTCATCTACATGCGCCTTGGCTTTATCATCTGTTTTACGATATTGCTCTATTGCAATTGATTTGTCCTGATATTCTTTTGCCTTTGGCATAACGTCAGGATAGGAAGCTGCCACTTCTTCTACTTTATCAAAAATTTCTCCTCCAATTGGTGCTTTTGGAGTAAACTCAGGAATGGTTAACGGTGGTGCTATTTTAATTCCGTCCGGAACGGTGAACGTAAATTGCTTTTGCAGTTTTTGAGCAATATCCGGAGTACCTTTTAATTCAACACGAGCCAGCATTTTTGCTTTTTCAGATGGTAATTCGATTTTTACAGCATCTGCAGGAATCGTTGGATTTGTTCCTTTTAGTACTAAAGCAAATTTTCCGTAAGGCGTTTTAGGGAAATTACGATTGTTGATGTTCACAATTACTTCTCCCCAACCGTCTAGTAATTCTGCGGTATAATAACGTCCCTCGATTTTAGGAACATTCAGAATAACAGCATGGTCTTTATCAACTGCAATCCATGCTTCAAGATAAGCAACATCCAAATTTGGATTCACGAATTGAGCTGTACCCAGCGGATTATATTTGATTTTATTATAGCCAACTTTCTCAACATTGATATCATAATTCTCTTGTTGAATTACCAGATATCTGCCATACAAATAGGTATAAGCATCAACAATATCTTTATCTGTTGGAACTGCATTATTTTCAGTTGTAGAAGTTTCAGTTGTCGTTGTTGTTTCCTTTTTACAGCTAACAAATAACGATAGGGCAACCAAAATAAGAAGTGATTTTTTCATCATAATAATTTTAAGTTTGAAATTGATTTACTGAGGAAATATAAAAGCGACAACCGCTCGTAATCCCCAATCTGGTCTTATATCTGAATGTCCCACAATTGGGATTAAAGGCATAACGGCAAATTGCATCGTCTGTCCTCCTAATTTTGTAATCGCACCAACATTCGGACTAACTGTAATAAGCGTAGTATTTCCCTGCCAGTTTTGCGTAATTTCTGAAGTAATACCTAAACTTGCTCCACTTTTATAACTATGAGTAAGAAATATTTGAGTGTAAAATTGGTTGAAATCTGCCCGATCGGAACTACCTGCTACTGACCATATTTGATTGGCTAAAAAACCTACAGAAAGCCCTTTTCCCTGATGCATTACCAGGACACTTGGTCCAATACCAAATTTTTCTGTTCCTAAAAGTTTTTCCGTAGCAGTTGGAACCAAAAAAGCGGGACCAACTCCCAGAATAATTCCTTTAGTTTTAGGAGCAAAAAAAGCGGTTACAGTGGCATCACTTAAACCAAATTCATGTGTATTTTCGCCAGTAACATCCTGCTGATCTACCACCGGAAGAATATAACGGGTAATTAAATTTAAATTTTCACTTAATTTAAAAGGAACAACGGGCTGTATGTTGATCTGATATTTTGAGCCGTTATAGGGACCAATTCCGTAAGTAAGATTGTTTTGCAACGGCACACTAATTAAGCTCGCCACCGGATTTGCCATTTTATCTGCCAGTTCCTGAGCACTTGTTCCGGCTTTTTCTTCTTGTGCAAACACATTAAAATTTAAAAGAAAAACAACTGCAATAAAAAAAGATTGAATTGAAATCGAATACCTTGGAAGTTTCATGTTTATTTTCTTTTAAAAGATTTTTACTCAGCTTAAAATCAAAAAGAAACAACTTTATCAACTCAAAATTGTTTCTTTTTTATTAACTAACTCAAAATTATTTACTTGGAAATATCGTTTTCCAATCGTCTTTCATGCTGATGACATGATATTTGTATTTGGCAGCAGTATTTAAAGATAAATTGTCTTTTTCCTGATAACTGTATTCTCTAATAGAATCGTTATGGTTTACGATCATTTGAAAAGAAGGATATTTACTTCCTGAAGAATATCTTAGCATGGCAAGATCTCCCGCGCCTCCTTCATTTCCACAGGCAAAAACGGGTCTTTGACCAATATGTAATTGTATTCCAACTGGTTTTCCTGCTTTATCATCTAAAAGATCTAATGCAGGTTCTCTTTTTATGCTATTAGTTGCATCGTCAAAGGAGTATTTGAAAGATGTTCCAACTACCTGTTCTTTTGGAATTCCGTAGAAATCAGCTGATATCGCTCTTACTAATTCGATCGTTCCACCTGTTACAATGAAAGTTTTGAAACCATTTGCACGCAAATAATTCAAAAGCTCCAATTGTGGCTGGTATCTGATTTGTTTTATCGGAACGTTTTTACCAGGATATTGGGCACCCGCAAAAAACTCTTTTGTCGAAGCTTCAAATTCATCTTCAGTCATTCCTGTATGTGTTGCTGCAACCAATTCGATTAAAGCTTTATCGCCTCCTTTTTCGAAAAATGTTTTGTCTTTTTCGACAACGGCTTTGAAAGGTTGTTTTTGTGCCAAAGCAGGGTTCGCTTCAACCATTTTTTTAACTCTGTAAAAAGCAAATAATTCCTGAACATATGGTTTTTCAGCCCAGAGTGTTCCGTCGTTGTCAAACGTTGCAATTCTGCTTTCAACCGGAATAAAATCAGGACTTCCTTCTTTAGTTACTTTAGTAACGTAATCAATGATTTCTTTTTTCAAAGCTCCATCATTCCAGCTTGGAAGTGGATCTCCGCTTGTTGCAACTGTTGCTGTACTGTCTTTAGGATCTGCAGTAGTGACAGTATCCGTTTTTTTGCAAGAAACCAGTAATAATAAAAACAGAGACACTATATATATTTTCTTATACATAATTATAATATTTAAATGAAAAGAAACAGGACTAATTAAAATCCTGTTTCTTTAAGAATTAATTATTTTTTCTTTTTCGCATCTGCTGCTTCCTCCTCTTTTAACTTAGGAAGAACATTTTTCTCAATATATTTCTGTGCTTTAATGTCTTTCATTGCCTCTTCCATAATGGTATAAGCTGAGAAGCTTGGCGGAATTGACCTTGGAGGATAGTCTTTAAATGTTTCTGCAAAAACAACTACATCTTGTATTGCACCATACATTAGCTGAACGTGATTCAACTGCCAATCCCAAAAAGTATTCGAAGTGATATCGGCTCTTTCAAAAGGATCCTGATATAAATTAAATATTTTTTGAAGGCGTAGTTTAGTAAAAGGCTCTGCCCAAACTCCCATTGTACCTTCCAAACGTTGTTCTGCAAAAACATATTTATAATCACCTTCTCTCAAACCAACTAATAAACCATCATCATCTGTATAGAAAAATTTATCTCTGGCACTTTTTGGTGATTTACCACGTAAAAAATTACTTTGATCATAACCATCTAAATGAACCTTGTAATTTTTCCCGTTTGCACTATAACCTTTTAAAAGTTTATTCACTAAATCTGGTTCACCAGCAATTGACGCTAAAGTTGGCATCCAGTCATTATGAGACATTAATTCTGTAGTTACAGTTCCTGGTTTGATTACTCCCGGCCAGCGTACAATACATGGTACACGGAAAGCGCCTTCCCAGTTAGTGTTTTTCTCAGAACGGTAAGGTGTCATAGCTGCATCAGGCCATGTATTCATGTGAGGACCGTTATCTGTAGAATAAATTACAATAGTATTGTCAGCGATTCCTAACTCATCTAATGCTTTTAAAATACTTCCTATCGTTTCATCATGCTCAATCATACCATCTATATATTCACTGTCTCCATGCGTATATCTCCCTCTATGTTCTGCTCTCACGTGCGTACGAAGGTGCATACGTGTGGCATTAAACCAACAGAAAAATGGTTTACCTGCTGCATTTTGTCTTTTGATAAAATCAATAGCAGCTGCAGAAGTTTCGTCGTCTACTGTTTCCATTCTCTTTTTAGTAAGAGGCCCTGTATCTTCTATTCTTTGTTTTCCAACTCTACCAAATCGAGGATCTGTGGTTGCATCATCAGAATTTGTTGCAATACATTTTAGTACTCCTCTAGGGCCAAATCTTTTCAAATATTCAGGATCTTTAGGGTAATCTGGCAATTCTGGTTCTTCTTCAGCATTTAAGTGATACAGATTTCCGAAAAATTCGTCAAAACCATTTACTGTTGGTAAACTCTCATTACGGTCTCCCACGTGATTTTTACCAAATTGTCCTGTTGTATATCCCAAATTTTTCATGATTCCACCAATAGATGGATCCAATTGACTCATTCCCATAGGAGCCCCCGGGAAACCAACTTTTGTAAGCCCCGTTCTAAGCCCATGTTGTCCCGTTAATAAAGCAGCACGCCCGGCGGTACAGCTTTGTTCTCCGTAATAATGTAAAAAACGTAATCCTTCGTTTGCCAAACGATCAATATTGGGAGTTGTATATCCCATCACCCCATCACTATAAGCACTTATATTAGTGGTTCCAATATCATCTCCCCAAAGTATAAGAACATTGGGCTTTTTCGTACTTTGAGCATTCACTTGTATCGTGAAGCATGCAAATGCGGAAAGCATTATTGCATTTTTAAAAACACATTTAAGTCTAACTTGTTTCATGGTAATAAAATTTGTTAATAGTTCTTGTTATAAATGATATGCGTATAAAATCTAAAAGAGTATTAATTCATTTTTCCAATAAGAAAATTCCCTGTGATGAGGAACATGTTTCAAATTTTAATTTCTTTTTTCCGGGGCGAATTTGAAACAAGTTTCTTGTTAACTTTTTTTTAAGTTTCTCAAAATTAACTAATAAAAAACCGAACTATAGTAATTATAAGGCCTGACATTGTTTCATTTTATAAAATGAAACGTTAAAAAAGTTTTATTTTGCTTCATGTTGTTTCATTTTATAAAATGAACCACCTAAAAAACATGAAACGAGGGAGTTATATTTTAAACTTTCTTTTATAAAAAGGTAACTTTTAGTATAAAATTCTTTTTTTGGGAATGCATTTTTGCAGAATTATTCAAAAAATGCGGTGAATTTAGCATGTAATTCTTCTCGTAGATAGCAATTGTTTAATATTTTATACTAATTAATTAAACATTTACACATATTAGTACAGAAAATACTTATCTAACAGGTTTGCTGAGAGATACATTTTTATGGAAAATTTATAAAAAAAAACGGAAATTTTGGACAAAAAAAAGCCGTCAAAATTATTTTGACGGCTTTTAATATTGGTAAGTTTAAAACTAACTATTCTATTTCAGAAACTCTCATGGTGTTAACCATTCCTTTATCTTTAATTGGCATTGCTGCAAGGTTGATCAGATAATCTCCTTTTACAACATAACCTTTTTGTTTTGCGATTTCATTAACATCCGTTACAGTATCATCTGTACTTTCGTCTTTATCATAGAAGTATGATTTAACTCCCCATAATAAATTCAATTGTGTTAAAATTCTTTTGTTTGAAGTAAACACTAAAATATGAGAAGATGGTCTCCAAGCCGAAATCTGGAAAGCTGTATAACCGCTATTTGTTAAAGTACAAATTGCTTTTGCTTTAATTTCGTTAGCCAATAAAGCCGCCTGATGACAAACTGTTTTAGTAACGAAACGTTTTGTTTTAATTTGTGGTGTGTTTTGCGGAACCTGAATAAGTGGAGAATCCTCAACTGCCTCACAAATTTGAGTCATTTTTTGGATAACCTGTACCGGGTAATTTCCTGTAGCAGTTTCTCCAGACAACATAACAGCATCAGCTCCATCCATTACAGAGTTTGCAACGTCATTTACTTCAGCTCTTGTTGGAGTCAAACTTGTAATCATTGTTTCCATCATTTGAGTTGCAACGATAACCGGGATTCTAGCCGTTTTAGCTCTGCGGATCAAATCTTTTTGTACTAATGGTACTTCGTGTGCAGGAAGTTCAACACCTAAATCTCCACGAGCCACCATAAGACCATCGCAATAAGCAATAATTTTATCGATGTTTTCAAGAGCTTCCGGCATTTCAATTTTAGCAACGATTGGAATTTTAACATCCGAATGCTTAGCAATCAATTCTTGTAAGTCTTGTAAATCGCGTGGTGTTTTTACAAACGAAAGTGCGATCCAGTCAACTTTTTGTTCAATAGCAAAAATAGCATCTGCAATATCTTTTTCAGTTAAAGCTGGTAATGAAATTTTTGTATTTGGAAGATTAACGCCTTTTTTAGATTTTAATTCTCCACCCTGAATCACCTTAGCAACAACTTCTGTTTTTTTGTCAGTAGAAATAATTTCGAAAATAAGTTTTCCGTCATCAAGCAAAATACGCTCTCCAACATTTACATCATTTGGAAAATTTTGATATTTCATGAATGCTTTTTGAGCTGTTCCGATAATATCTTCTGCTGTTGTAAAAGTTATTAGATCACCATCATGAACAACAGTTCCTTCTTCCATTACACCTACTCTAAGTTTTGGTCCCTGCAAATCTCCTAAGATTGCAGTAGTGTAACCAAACTCTTCGTTAAGGCCTCTAATAATATTAATTTTATCTTTTACTCCTTCGTAATCAGCATGCGAAAAATTGATTCTAAACACATTAACCCCTGCGTCGATCATATCCTTGATAATCTCTCTCGTACTACATGCAGGCCCTAGCGTAGCAACAATTTTGGTTTTCTTGTTTGTTAACATTTTTTTTAAAAAATTAGATTGTTTTTTGATTTTATTTTGTTGGTATCCACAGCATAAATTGCTGCAATACTTTCTATTGAATTTAGTTGTTGCTGAATTTCTGAAAAATCGACAGCCTCATCGCTATTGTCTATTTTCAGGAAAAAATCTACTTTTTTGAATTCAGGAAGTAAATGAATTGTTGTCGAAACCTCACTTGTTTCATTAGAAAACAAATTCTGGAAATCATTCGTACTCACAGAAATGATTTCATTTTTATTCTGAATCAAATTCCAGGAAATGGCTTTTTCGGAATCATAATAATAGAATCGGGAAAAATTTGCTTCGCCTTCCTTAGTCTGAGCATGGATCTCGTTTTTGCTCTTACTTAAGTTTATCGGAAGGTTTTTATTGATAAAATAGGCCAATCTATAGTCTTCTAATGAAGTATGAATTGCCATTAAATAATAATCAATTTCGTCAAATTCGTCTAAATCCAATCTATGAATAGCCATATCATGAAAAATCAAGGTGTAAATATACTATTTCTAACGGAGCATCAATAGTTAAGATGTGCTTGTTTTTGTTAATTTATAAACGAAAACGTTATAGCTTTAAGAAAGTAACGGTATTTTTGTCGTTATTTCTTATCTATTTTTTCCTGAAATGCAAAATAAGCTCTTTGTGATGCTTTTTCTTCTGCTTTCTTTTTTGAAGTTGCTCGCGCTCTTGCGATTACTTTGTCGTCTATACTTAATTTGACACCGAACAGGCGTTGTCCGTCAATACCATTATCTTCAAAAATGTCATAATGAAAGATCCTCTTTTCTTTCTGACACCATTCGATAACTAAACTTTTATAACTAATTACTTTACCTTCAAGTCGGGCAATATCAACATAAGGAGTAACTACTCTTTTTTGTATAAATTTTTCGCAAAATGAATATCCTTTATCCAGATATATAGCTCCAATAAGGGATTCAAAAATATTACCATGAATATTTTCTCCAAAATGCTGAATAGGCACTTTACTCTCTACAAAGCGCACTAAATTCAAATCTTTTCCTAATTCATTTAAATGCTCACGACTTACAATTTTCGAACGCATTTTAGTCAAATAACCTTCGTCGCCATTAGGTGCTTTGTTAAATAAGTGTGCCGCAATTACAGCACTCAACATAGCATCTCCTAAAAATTCCAATCGTTCGTAATTAATTGGGTTTCCAGATTCATCCAGTTTATTGGAAGACCTGTGTGTAAATGCTTTCTTATAAAAATCAACATTTGCAGGTGGAAAACCAAGTATTTTCTGAATAGTGTCAAAAAAAATCCCGTCTTCTAGAGAACGGGATTTAGAAAATATTTTTTTGATAATATTCATATACAGAAATTAGTCAACTAATTTTTTAAACAATACACAAGCATTGTGTCCACCAAAACCAAAAGTGTTACTCATAGCAACATTTACTTCTCTTTTTTGAGGTTTGTTTAATGTAAGGTTCAACGCAGGATCGATTTTTTCATCAACTACCGTATGGTTAATCGTTGGAGGAACAAGACTATGCTGCATTGCTAAAATTGAAGCAATTGCTTCGATAGCTCCGGCAGCACCAAGTAAGTGACCTGTCATTGATTTTGTTGAATTGATATTGATGTTTTTTGCATGATCACCAAAAACAGCACTAATTGCTTTTAACTCAGCTACATCTCCTAATGGAGTAGAAGTACCGTGTGTATTGATATGATCAACATCTTCAGGATTCATTCCGGCATCTCTCAATGTATTTTTCATTACTGCGATAACACCAATTCCTTCCGGATGTGGCGCAGTTAAATGGTAAGCATCAGATGACATTCCGCCTCCGCCAATTTCGCAATAAATTTTTGCGCCTCTGGCTTTAGCATGTTCGTAATCTTCAAGAACCAAAGCTCCTGCTCCTTCTCCTAATACGAAACCATCTCTGGTTGCATCAAAAGGTCTTGAAGCTGTTTCCGGACTTTCGTTTCTTGTAGACAAAGCGTGCATAGAGTTAAAACCTCCCATACCAGCAATAGTAATTGCAGCTTCTGAACCACCTGATACAATAATATCACACATTCCTAAACGGATGTAATTGAAAGCATCAATTAATGCATTTGCAGAAGATGCACATGCAGAAACCGTAGTATAATTTGGACCCATATAGCCATTACGCATCGAAATGTGTGCTGGTGCAATATCGGCAATCATTTTAGGTATAAAAAACGGATTGAATTTTGGAGTTCCGTCACCTTTAGCATAATAAATTACTTCTTCCTGAAAAGTTTCCAAACCTCCAATTCCTGCTCCCCAGATAACACCAACTCTTGTTTTATCAACATTGTCATCTGTAAGTCCAGCATCTTTAATAGCTTCATCACTGGCAGCAATTGCATATTGAGCAAATTTATCTAATCTACGAGATTCCTTGCGATCCATGTAATCTTCAATATTGAAGTTTTTTACTTCGCAGGCAAATTTCGTTTTATGCTTTTCTGTATCATAATATGTTATAGGAGCCGCTCCGCTAACCCCATTCACAAGTGCATTCCAATAATCCTGGATATTATTCCCGATAGGGGTAAGTGCACCTAATCCTGTTACAACAACTCGCCTTAATGCCATAAATATGTATTTTGTACTTTAAACAAATAAAACCCACGCTTTCTTAACAGTATTGTTACTTAAGAGCCATGGGCATTACAATATAAATATATCTTTTTGATTGAAAGTCAATCGAAATTTAAATTTTAAAAAAAATAATAACACCCGATCCTTAGAAATTACAAAAATCAAAAGTCAAATTCCAATTGGAATTTGGAATTTCAAAAATTGGTATTTTTAGAAACCGGGTGCAGTATTATTATTTTTTAGCTTCCTCGATATAAGAAATAGCTTGACCAACAGTAGCAATGTTTTCTGCTTGATCGTCTGGAATTTGAATATCAAATTCTTTTTCGAATTCCATAATAAGCTCAACAGTGTCTAATGAGTCAGCTCCTAAATCATTAGTGAAGCTTGCTTCTGTTACAACTTCGTTTTCGTCAACACCTAATTTGTCTACGATAATCGCTTTTACTCTTGATGCAATGTCTGACATAATCTTTAATTTTAGAATTTAATTTGTTGGCAAAAATAAAAAACTTTATTTTAAAACAACTATTTAGTTTATAAATGTGATACTAATTTATAAAATTAATTTCAAGAAAGCCCTTTTAATACTATTTATTTTCGTTTTTTATTCCGTTTTTTGCATTCTCAAAACAAACCCGATTATGAAAAAAATTATTGTTTTTGCCTCAGGTTCAGGAACTAACGCAGAAAACATCATAAAATATTTTGCAGGAACAAAAATTGCAAGCGTCGTTTCGGTTTTTACCAATAACGCTTCTGCAAAAGTCATCGAAAGAGCAAAAAATCATCAAATTCCAGTCGAAATCTTCTCAAAAAACGAACTTTTAGAACGAAATGTCTTACAAAAAATACAAGAAATCGATCCAGATCTGATAGTTTTGGCTGGTTTTCTTTTAAAATTTCCAGAAAATATAATCGAGAAATATCCTAATAAAATCATAAACATCCATCCGGCACTTTTACCTAATTATGGAGGTAAAGGAATGTACGGAATGCACATACACAGGGCTATAATCAATAATAAGGAGAAAGAAACCGGAATTTCAATTCATTATGTAAATGAAAATTATGATGAAGGAGGTATTATTTTCCAGCAAAATGTGGCCTTAACAGAGGAAGATACTCCGGAAACAGTAGCCGAAAAAATTCATGAACTGGAACAAAAGTACTTTCCAGAAATAATTCAGGCCGTTCTGGAAGACTCAACAAGAGAAAATTCCAACTAAAAAATTATTAAACCATATAAGTCATATAAGTAAATATAATAGCAGGTGTAAATCTTACTTTATCTTAAAAGAAATATAAGAAACAGGTACACAATCTTATATTACTATAGCAAAGTTTAAAATGGACTTATATAATAGATGGTAGAAATCTTACTTTACCGTAAAATAAATATTAAGAAACAGTACACAATCTTATATTACTATAACAAGCAAAGTATAGACAAAGTTTAAATTGAACTTATATCACTTATATGGTGAAAAAAAATAAAATATGACCCAACACGAAGTACACATATATACAGATGGCGCTGCAAAAGGAAATCCCGGAAACGGCGGTTATGGTGTGGTAATGGAATTGGTTGGAACGCCTCATAAAAAAGAATTCTACGAAGGTTTTCGCCTGACCACTAATAATAGAATGGAACTTTTGGCTGTAATTGTTGGTTTGGAAAAACTAAAAAACCCTAATATGAAAGTTTTGGTTATTTCAGATTCTAAATACGTTGTCGATTCTGTTGAGAAAAAATGGGTTTTAGGGTGGGAGAAAAAGAAATTTGCCGGAAGAAAAAATGCCGATTTATGGAAACGGTTTTTAATTGTTTACCGTAAACACCAGGTCAATTTTAAATGGATAAAAGGACACAACAATCATCCTCAAAACGAACGCTGCGATCAATTGGCTGTTATGGCGTCGATGCAACCTACCCTTTCTGTTGATGAATATTATGAGACCATCGGTTCAAAAATGGAATAAAAAATAAAAAACGCATCAGAAAAATATTCCTGATGCGTTTTTTTAATGTACTAACTTAAAAATTCTTATTCTTTATCTAAATCTTTAGCTCTGTTAAATCCTACAAGCAAACCTACTCCTGACATTGTAATTATTGTTGCCGGATAAACAACATCTGAATTCATTTGTGTGTACGTAGAAAGAAATAAAGCAATAAAAAATCCAATTCCAATTCCGATTAAAAGAAAAGCAGTATTCAAAATAAGGATTTTCCAGGCTGGAACTCCGTTACTTCTTCCTTTTATAAAGATACTCGCATCGACTCCTTTTTCTATAAGCGCTAAACGCTCTCTGTTTCGTGTTGAATAAATAAGATAGAAGATCCCGAAGATCATCGTAAAAAGACTAACTGGTATTAAAATTTCTGGTCCCATAATTTTTATGTTTTAATTGATTGATACTCCATAGGACGACACCTTTTTTATTTAGGTTACAAGAAATTGGAAAAATTCAAAAAAAAGAAATTCAAAATTCCAAAAGTCACTGATTATCAGCTAATTTTGAATTGTAATTTCTTTTAAAGAAATAGTAATCTTTGTCGAAGCTTAAAATAACAAAGTTAGGATCGGCATTTTATCATAGAAATCGAAATGACAATATTGTGGTTAAGCTTGTATCCGAAAATTAGTCTAGAGGTTTCGTGATGGAATATATTTTTTCAAATTGTTGTAACCTAAACACAGAACGTGTCGTCCTATATAATATGAGTGCAATCAGTGATCAACATTATATCGATAAAATTCTGCAGGGTGAGACCAATACGTTTGCCGTGCTGGTAGATCGTTATAAGGATATGATTTTTACTCTGGCGATCAAAATGGTCAAAAATAGAGAAGAAGCCGAAGAAGTTGCACAAGATACGTTTATCAAAATTTATAGTTCGTTGAACAAGTTTAAAGGTGATTCGAAATTTTCGACCTGGATTTATAAGATTGCTTATAATACGTGTTTAGATCGTTTGAAGAAAAACAAAAAAGAAGACCTTAATATATCGATAGATGAATTTTCGGCGCATTTAATTAAAACGATGGACAATGCTTTGAGTGCTTTAGAAGATAAAGAACGAAAGCAGACGATTCAGAATTGTTTGAATTTGTTGCCGGGCGATGAAAATTTCCTGCTAACTTTATTTTATTTTGAAGATCAGAGTTTAGACGAAATCGGGAAGATTATGAATATTAATGCTAACAATGTCAAAGTAAAATTATTTAGAAGCCGACAGAAATTAGCAGTCATTTTGAAAAAGCAATTAGAACCAGAAATAGTAGCGTGTTATGAAAGAGAGCGATAAAAACATAGAAAATCTTATTGATAAAATGATGGCCGAAGATACTTTGGAAACGCCATCTTTTGACTTTACTTCAAAAATAATGGCGCAGGTTTTAGTCGCTGAAAAGAGTAAAGTTAAAAGCTACAAGCCTTTGATTTCTAAAACAACTTGGATTTTTATTAGTTTTGGATTACTTGGCTTGGCCATTTATGCATCACTTTTTTCTGGAACTGAATATAATCTCGGAATTGACAAATCGTATACCGAAAAATTCTCTGCTGTATTTTCAGGAATTCATCTTTCAAAAAACATTTTATATGCTCTTTTAATTGTTCCTTTTATGATTCTGGTTCAGATTGGAGTATTGAAGAATTATTTTGATAAGAAGTATCAGTTGTAAAATGAAAAATGAAAAATAAAACAGCAATTTTTAAACACAATCTAAGAGCAAAAAAAACAGGCACATATTATACCTTAATGTTGTTGTTGTTTGTCGCTAGTTATGCATCAGCAATCCCGCCAAACTTTACTACTAAGGAAATAAAATTTGTTAGTGAAGGAATTTCACTCACCGGAACTATTTTTACACCTAACAACGTACAGGCTGCCGTTGTGATTGTTCATGGATCTGGACAAGAAAAAAGAATGATAAACTTTGCTACAATCCTGGCCAACAATGGAATTGCAGTTTTAACGTATGATAAACGTGGAGTTGGAGAATCAGCCGGTGTATATGCCGGACCTGAAGTAGGAACTAACAATGTTGATTTCTCAAATCTAAATCTTTTGTCTTTAGATGCCAGTGCTGCTATAAATACTTTATCCAAATATTTATCAAATGATCAAATACCAATAGGTTTAATAGGAGGTAGTCAAGCTGGATGGATAATTCCATTGACTGCAGAGAAAAATAAAAAAGTCAAATTTATGACCATATTTAGCGGAGCTCTTATAACGGTTAAAGAACAATTGAGATTCCAATTTTATACAAATGGAGATCAAAAATTTTGGGATACACACTCCGAAGATGAGGCAAGAAAACATGTATTCACTGATCCTGATAAATACGAGTTTATTGACACAAATCCCAATGATATTCTTGCTAAATTATCAATTCCAGGAATCTGGATTTTTGGAGGCAAAGACATTCAGGTTCCCGTTAAGCTATCAATCGAATATCTTGATATCTTAAAATCTAAAGGAAAACATTATGAATATAAATTGTTCCCAAACTTGGGTCACAATACAGCATTTTCAGACTCTGAAGAGCCTATGAAAGATGCCATAAATTGGATTAAAAATATAGACATAAATAAATAATCATACGAAAGAAAATCTTCTTCATTTAAAAAACTAAGGCAGAAGTTTTAATTTTAAAATAATTGCAATTATTTTGGAAAATAAGTATTGCATTTTAAATCCAAAAAACATATTTTAATCCCTCAAAAGATTCAAATATAATTCTCTCATTTACAATAGTTTTACCCCCGAAAACGATATTGTTTTTTTATGAAAATTTTGAGAACTTAAACCGTTGCAATATTGCCTTTCCAGCACATTGGGATCCTAAGCTTAGAATTCCACGTGGACAAGTTGTCGCG